>JACCDG010835315.1_pt1 | contig 186244 bp, 163 predicted proteins | sample 7442471 | NCBI WGS metagenome assembly JACCDG01 (sample SAMN15323444, study PRJNA562643) | freshwater metagenome | isolation source: river surface water | place: USA:Blue River Watershed | collected 2017-08-17 | reverse complement strand
GTTGTTCTGCAAGAAGGCTCAATTACTTTAACTGAAAGACAGTCATGATATTTGAGTAGTCATTTTTTCGGTCCTCAGTGACATCGTGCCGAAAATATACAGTTTGAATCCTGCCCTCAAAGAGCCTCAAAAACTCATCCGTATGCTTAAAAACAGGGCAGTCATCGCTGAGGAGTGTGCCCGACGCTTTGATTTGAGCCGGTGTATGAGGGTCATACTCTGTGCCGATGGCAATGACGGCCTTTGCTCGAGCGACGCGCATAATCTCGCGAGCGAGTCGCTCCGGCTCCTTGGAATAACTCACCACCCAGCCCAAAATAATTACATCAAACGAAGCATCTGGATAAGGCATCTGGTGCATATCGCCCAAATCGACCATCGGAGAATATGAAATCAAATCCAGTCCATGAACTTGCGAGACGGAGTAGCCGAGTGAGAGAAGATAAAACAATTCGGCTTCGTTTCGAGGACCCACTGAGAGCACTTGATGATGTGGAATGTTTCGAGCCACATACTCGACGGATCTCAAGACGTTGATCAAAAAATCACAGCGACCAATGCTCGCCGCTTTCTTCATTTGAGCGAGATTGTGCTCAAGAGCGTTTTTGACGACGGCGGGGTCGAGACTTTGATGGGTACGGATGTCTTCATCTTTGAGTCTCAAGCTTCTTTGCTCAGCGAGTTGAAAGCGAACGTCTTGCATCTGAAGAGCTGCGCGCAGATCAATCGCACTCAGAAACTTTTGAATCAGGGCGCTGTCCTCTGCGGTCAGGACCATTTGTCTCGTAGACATTTGCAAAGTATATCGGAGCGACTGGATTCGAACCAGCGACCTCTTGCTCCCGAAACAAGCGCTCTACCAGGCTGAGCTACGCTCCGATCAGTCCTGCAAAAAACAGACACAATCTCTAGCAGAACCCTGCGGCTGAATTGAACGGAAATTCTAAGATATTGCGCTTAGAGGCCAATATTAAGGCCCGCTGGCCTTAAATAATTGAGCATTTCGTCGAGAGTCATACGAACCTCGGCCAAAATGGCTGACTGGTATTTGGCCTTTTCCATATCCTTAAAGCGCTTTTGGCCTTCGCCGTGTGGGAATGTATCTACCTTATCAATCTCCCCCGCAGGCTGATACGTCACACGCAAAGTGCCAACGTCTTTGAGGGTGATGGATTCGGGCTTACCGTAGGTCCAATAGGTAAAAGCGATTTCCTGCTTTGTCGTTTTGTTTTTGAGAAACGAGAGCTTTCCATTTTTGAGATACTCAAGAGCAATCCATGTTTTTTGTTTTCCGTTGGCAGTCTCTTCGGCCTCTCTAAGATTGCAGTGCTCATCAAATTTAAAAGTCAGCATTGTCTCAGGCTTATTTTGCTTGATCATCGAAATCTTTTTCACCTGATCGCAGCGCTCTTCGTATTCAAATTGCATCCCGTCGCCACCCGGTACCGACTGGCGACTCATGAGGCGACCTGTTTTGCCATCGTACACAAACTTATCGCCATTGCCGTCACCATCAAGAATCGAAATAGGATAACCCGTCTCTTTAGATATCGTCTTGGTTTCGCGAGAGACCTCTTTGCCCTTGTCGTTGAACTTAGTGACGGTTTCATATTCCTTCACTTTAAATTCATGAAGCTCTCGGCCCGTCATCACGGTGCCTTCAAATTTGGTCACTTCGGTAATGGAATGATTTTTGTTATTGGCGACAAAGCTGCGTTTGTAGCGAGTCTCTTTGTTGCCCGGTCCCTTTTGAGCTGTGACTTCGAAGTCAGCATTATAAGTAAGGGCGATGGATTCGGGCTCTTTGCCCGGGCGGCTCGACGATATCTTTGTAATGTTTCCCTGACGATCATGTTCAAACTCCATTTTTCGGCCCGTTGTATCCTGATAACTTTTGAGCCGTTTTTGAGAGGTAAATGAATAAACAATTTTGCGTCCGATGCTGTCCTCGAGTCTTGCGATGAGTCCCTTTTGCGCTGGATCGGGTTGATAAAAAAATGTGACTGATCGTCCGCACATATCGTTGATTCGATTGAGGAGCTCACCTTGGTACGAATACGTGATGTTGTTTCCGTTGCGATCTTCGCTGCGGATGATTCGCCCTTCTTTATTAAAAAACTCTCTCGATCCGTTTTGGAATCGACGTTCATAGGTGCCATCAGGCTTCATCTCGAGAGTGGTGAGCCCTCGGGCAAAACTATAATAGGTGCCCGGTGTGGTCACTTGAGTTCCCGCAAGGAGGCGCGCGGCCTCTTGCTCTCTGAAGTTTTCATCCGTTGCCCAGCGACGTTTGAGTTCGTCATAGACCTGGGATTGCTTGAGCCCTCCGCTCTGAACATCCGCCTTTTTTTGAGCAATCATGAGTCTTTCGATCTGAGCCGTCTTGGCTTCTTCGAGGTTTCGCTCTTTAGTAAAGGTGTTTAAGAATCCATCGCCCTCGAGCACATTGAGTTGGCTGCCATCTTTGGAGACGCGAATGTTGTGATTGAAAGTCCACTTTTCTCCAAAAGAGCTCATATCTCCGGAGTATGAATTATAGGCAATCTTGATTTCGATCGGCATCACACAGGGAAGAAGCAAATGTTCATCGACCGGAAAGAAAAAATTGAGCGTTCGTACATTTACAGGATCAGGAGGCGCATGAAAAAAGAACTGAGAATCCTTTGTTCCCCAACCGAGTTCGAGTTGGTCCGAGGGAGATGTCAAAAGCAGTAGAGCGCTGAGCGCGGCAAACATGCCGTCATCATAACCAAAAAGCCGACGGGCCCCAAGACTTCTATCTCAGGAGTGGCTATTTCGTGGGTTTCAAAAAAACAAAGAGGAGAGTCCCCAAAAGCAGTGTTGAAATGATCCAAGCGGGAACCTCAAAAAAATGTCCTGGTCTCAGAGCGCTCAAAACCGCGGAACCTACAAAGCTAAGTCCCGTCAGGCTCGAAAGGTTTTGGATCAAACTCATCTTTTTGAGTGATTGAACAAGCGCCTCCTGCGAAAATCCAAGTCCGCCCTCGCTACTCTCGAGACGCTGCACAATGTGACGCACCTGAGACGGGAGTTCGGTGCCGAGGCTGCGGAGGCCGTCAAAAGTCTTAAACAGATCTTTGAGGAGCTCGTCCGAAGTAAATCTACGGCGTACCAAATTCTTGGCGAATTTTTGGCCATACGCCATGAATTCAAAGTCCGGATCCAATTTGCGTCCGATGGCCTCGAGAGTAATGATGGAGCGATAAAACAAAATCAAATCTCTGGGCACGCGCACCTGATACTTGCGTGCGATACGAGTGGAATCCAAAAGAAGCTCGCCGAGCTGAATCTCCTTGAGAGGGCGGCCCAGTTGTGGACGTAAAAAGTCTTTGATGTCGTTGGTAAAGTCACGGACCGAAAATCTCCGGCCAAAATCCCCAATCTCCACATAAGTCTGAGCGAGGCTCTCAAAGTCTTGGGATACAAGTGCCAAAAAAATCTTAGAAAGCTTTCCACGCAAGTCTGATCCCAAAGTTCCGCAAAGACCAAAATCCAAAAGTACCAATCGACCTCGGCCCTCGGACTGCAAGAGGAGATTGCCCGCGTGAGCGTCCGCATGAAATATCCCGTGATAAAAAATACTTTCAAAAAAGAATGTCACGATCGACTCCACCAAAAAATGGCGATCGACACCGGAGGGGATCTCTTTGAGTTGCGCGAGAGCGATCCCTTCCATTTTGTTCATGGCCAAAACTTTTTTGGTCGTAAAGGTCCAGAGAGGATGCGGGAAGATGACCCCCTCATGACCACTCATGTTGCGGGCAAAAAAGTCCATATTGCGAGCCTCGAGAGTAAAATCGAGTTCTTCGTTAATCGAACGCTGAAACTCTCTCACAATCGCCGTGAGATTGAGCAGTTTAAAATCATCTCGCAGCCGCTCGATCGCTGAGGCGAGCCGATATAAGATTTGAATATCGGTTTGAACAGTTTTGTTGATTCCGGGTCTTTGAATCTTGAGAACAATTTGCTCTCCGGTCTCTCGCACTTGCGCTGCATGAACTTGGGCGATGCTCGCGGCGGCTAATGGGCGTGGATCGAGTTGACTAAAAAGCTGATCCACGGGCTCGCCAAATTCTCTTTCGAGAATCAACTTTACTTCGCTGAATTCAAAAGGAGGGACGGAGTCGGTGAGTTTGGAAAATTCCTGAATGTAAGCTTCGGGCAATATGTCCGGTCGCGTACTTAAGAGCTGACCAAGTTTGACAAAAGTGGGGCCGAGTTCTTCGGCGGCCAGACGCAGCTGAGCGGCGAGTCGACGGTCGTCAACGTCGGTTTCTTTTGAAGGTGCTTTCCCGGAGGTGAGGCCTGCTTCAAAGAGCAGCCCAGAGAGACCATGCTTTGCAAGACACGCCAGAATAGTCTGAAACCGTGACCAGTTTGCAAATCTCTCTTTGAGGCTCATAACTCCCTAGGGCTTACGTGAAATATATTTAAATGTAATTTGCCTTCTGAATCGGTCGACATCCGTCAGTTTGACCATCAAGCGATCTCCGAGGAAAAATCGATGCTTACCTCTGTGCCCACTCAGGCTAAGTTCGAGTTCATCCGCCCAATAATCATCCATAGGAAGGTGGCGCAGGGGGAGGAGTCCCTGAATCGGAAACTTTTCGAGTTCCACAAACAGTCCAAAGTTTTTGACACTGACGACGACAGCTGCGAAATCCTGCCCCACACGGGGAGCCATAAAGCGGGACTTTTTGAAGTCTTCCATTTCGCGCTCCGCCAAAAACGCGCGCCGCTCGTGCTCTGAACAAACTCGTGACCATTCATCGAGCTTGTCGACTTCATAGGGAGGCTTGTCGTTTTTTAGAAAATCACTGCGACGCAAAATTCGATGCACGATCAAATCCGGAAAGCGTCGAATCGGACTCGTAAAATGCGTATACGATTCGGACCCCAATCCATAGTGACCCACATTCGATGGGGAGTAGACCGCCTGCTTCATCGAACGCAACAGAGATGTGACGAGGATTTTTTCGTTGGCGTGACCCCGGACGGATTCGAGATATTTTTGCGGAGGCATTTGCTCGTCAAATTTAATTCCCCAATGTCTGGCGACTTTTTGGAGTCGATCGAGTTTGAGCGGATCGGGTGTCTCATGCACACGATAGATCGAGGGGTATCCGCGTTTTTCGATCGCAGAGGAGACTTCTTCGTTGGCGAGGATCATAAAATCCTCGATGAGTTTGTGAGCTTCGTTGCGCTCAGCATTTTGAATCGCATAGACGTCGCCGAATTCATCGACTTTGAGTTCGGCTTCGGGAAGATCCAAATCCAGCGCACCGCGACCAAATCGCTGCTTTCTGAGCATTTGCGCGAGTTCAAACGCATGCTCTAGCATCTCAGCGATCTTGGGAGGGACGAGATCTCTTTGGCCCTTTTCGATGACCTTAGAGACTAATGTATAAGTCAGCCGTGCCGCGGATTTGATTTTGGAAGGGTAGATCTTGGAGCGGATAATCTCGCCTTTCTTGCTGAGGAGGATTTCGCAAGTGAGGGTCATGCGCTCTTGGTGTGGAACGAGGCTGCAAAGATCATTGGAGAGAGTTTCGGGCAGCATCGGAATACAATGATCTGGAAAATAGACAGATGTCGCACGAGAGAGGGCCTCGTGATTGAGAGAGGTCTCCGCTCTTACATAATGAGCAACGTCGGCGATTGACACAGTCAGAGAGTAATTGCCCTCAGGTGTCTTATGGAGACCGATGGCATCGTCAAAATCTCTCGCAGTCTCACCATCAATAGTCACAATCGTCGAATGAGTGAGGTCGATGCGCTTTCCGGGGCGCAGTTGTCGAGCTTCTTCGGCATCTTTGAGAGCGCGCTGAGGGAACTCCACGGGGATCGAGTGAATTTCGGTGACAATCTCGCGTTCGAGCTCAGGATCGTTGAGGCTCTCAAAGGTCTCTAAAATACGTCCTTCGAAGGTTTGACCCTTAAGACGACGCAGTGCAACACGCACAATTGTGTGCATTTTACAGTCGTGATTTCGGACATCCTGGTTTTTCAGGACAATGTGGATATCGAAGTCCTTGTTAAAAGGACGGAGAGTGAAATGGTGTTGACGGTCGCCCCGATCAATCCAACCCAGGCAAGTCTGTTGATTTTTCTGGGTTTTTTTGCTCGACGGGGACCCCGACTTTAATGTTTCATTTGTTTTGGAGGTGTTTTGCTTTATGAAATTCGGTTTTAGTTTTTTCATGGGTACTGCGGCCACATTGGCCTTGGTTAGCCCTGCTGTCCACGCAAAGGTGGATACTGAGTTCTCGGGACATGCCCGCACTCGGATGGTGTTCGAAGATAATACTGCTGGTACGGATTCTAACGCTGTAGAGCGTTGGGACAACCGCGTCCGCGCAAACATGGATTTCATGCCTGCTTCAGGCCTGAAGGTCCGCTTGGCTCCTCAATTCACCCACGTTTGGGGTGATGTGGCGACCAATGATTCGTTCAAGGCTAAAGAAGCTTGGATGATGTACAGCCCCAACGATATGCTCAGCCTCTGGGTCGGCCGTCAGGCTGTATCTTTTGGCAATGAGTTGATTCTTGGAACAAACTCTTGGGCTCAAGACTCCACGGTGCATGATGTTGTTAAAGGCGTTTTCACTTTGGATATGGGAATTGCTGGAGTTTGGTACGCAAAGAATCAAGAAGGAACCACAACTGGCGCTGCGGATAGCCGAGATAACGATCATTTCGGTATCTATTTGAGCTTTGATAAGCTTGATGCTGTCAAAGTTCTCGATCTCTACGCCATCTGGTGGGATCAAAGAAGTGCCGCTGCGACCAGCAAAGCTCGATTTGGTACCTTTGGTGCTCGAGTTGCGAAGGACTTTGATGCCATTGATTTTGGCGCAGAAGCCACAGTCAACTTTGGTAACAAAGCCATCGGAGCTGCTTATGAGAGCTTCAAGGGAATGGCGATGGATGTTGCAGTTGGTTACAACTGGAACGATCACCGCGTTGGTCTTGGATTGGTCTACGCAAACAGCGAATACGAAGAAATCGCTCCGACCACTCACAGAGCCACTCTGCGATCGCACCGCTATATGGGTGATGCAGACTTCTTTACCCGAGAAAACGGCAATCTGTATGCTTTGAGCCTTGTTTCAAACTTTGCTTTGAACCAAGAATTTGAAGCCAGCGTTGATGGTTACTACTTCATGGCTGCCAAGTCTGACTTGGGTTCGGCCAACGGTAAGACCATTGCTGACGAATCTGCGCTTGGTATGGAAGCTGATTTTGCTTTGGCTTATATGCCTATGGACAACATTGCATTCCAAGCCGGTTATGCTCTTTTCAAACCCGGTTCAGCATTGGATGATGCAGCTCTTGGTGTAAATCAGAAGAAAGAGACAGCTCACAAAGCTTATCTCCAAGGTACTCTGAAGTTCTAATGAGAGCTTAATATCAGTTAGGTCATAAATTGATCTTTATAAGAGGCCCCAGAAATGGGGCCTCTTGTTTTTTGGGGAAGCCTTGATGACAAGAAGCTCAGTCAGGCTTGCCTGATTTGGAGATTCTGCGTAGCAAGAAAGGGTCGTAATTTTGGGCCCAGGTGGCGGAATTGGTAGACGCACCAGTTTGAGGGGCTGGCGGGGCAACCCATGTGAGTTCGATTCTCACCCTGGGCACCATACTTCAGATTCACATCGCATACCTTCGTTCTCGCTCGTTCACTTTCGGTCGAGTACATCACAGTACACTCCCTCAGTTCACTTCACTGCGGCCTCGGTCTGCTCGTGACTCTTCGTATGGTTGCCTGACTTGCATTGGTTTGGATTCACATCGCATACCTTCGTTCTCGCTCGTTCACTACCTCCGTAGCGGAGGTGAGAGTGAATAATGACGCGCGTCTCGGTGCCAACCGAGACTTTAATCAAACCAACGTCTTGATGCATGGCAGTAGATGAATCTGCGGCGAGTCAATTTGGATTTCGTCGAATGTCATGGGAGTGAACCGTATTTGTAAAATAATTAATGCCCAGCATCAGACGCTTCGCTTTAGACGCGTCTCGTGTGTTCATGAAGATCAAAAGGAATTTCATGGTGTTGGCATGCTGCAGAAATCAAAATGCAGAGCATTGTTTTGGGAAGAGGTCGACGCAAGTGTGAGTATGTTGAACTTGTATCAAATTTGGGGCGAAGCAATGGATGCATTGCAGAGAGGTGAGTGTTGAGAATTAACTCCAACATTCCTTCGCTCATCGTTCAGCGCAATCTCGAGGCGACCACTCGATCGATTGCTCGTGCACTCGAAAGGTTGAGCTCGGGCAAGCGAATCAACTCCGCCCGCGATGATGTTTCGGGCGCTGCTATCGCCGTGCAGTTGAGAGCGGATATCAATGCGAGCAAGCAAAATATTCGTAACATCAACGATGCGACAAGTCTCTTGAATGTCGCTGACTCTGCCATTGCGTCTCAGATCGAAATTGTTCAACGGATGCGAGAAATCGCAGTGCAATCTGCCAATGGCACATTGTCTCTCGTTGATCGGGAGTCTTTGGACACAGAGTTGCAGTTGCTCTATCAAGAATTCCAGCGCATCACGGAGACGACAGAGTTTAATGGTCAAAAACTCTTGGATGGAAGCCTCCAAACATTACAGATTCAAGTCGGTCCAGATCAGGGGCAAAAGATAGATCTCAATTTCTCGTCCACTCGAGCGGCCGAAGTATTTACGCGAACAGCGGGTACGGGTACGTTTAGTTTGGCTTCAACGGCGGTAGGCTCGTCTAGCGCGTTGGGAGTGAAGTTTGCAGATTTCAACGGGGATGGCATTTTGGATCAGGTTTTCCATCGAGATTCATCAGCAATTCAGATTGCTCTTGGAAATGGTGATGGAACCTTTGGAAGTCTGTCGAGCATTTTCGAATCTTTTGCGGGATATGGACCAAACTCGATTGCGACCACCGACGTGAACAACGATGGTCGCACAGATGTTGTCAGCTTTTTTGATAACTCTGTTTATCTCGGAAACGGAGACGGCAGCTTTGCCTCTGCCATTGAGTTAGGGGCAGAGATCGCTAGCATCGGTGTTGTGGGAGATTTTAACGACGATGGCAATGTGGATATAGTGAGAGCCAGTGCTATAGATGGCCAGATTCAACTCCATCTTGGTTTAGGAAATGGTCAATTTTCGGATTCGACGGTTCTTCCCTCAGGCTTCAGTCCTTTGGACATCGTGACGAATGCTCAAAACGGCGGGAGTTTGGTTTTGGCGGAGGACTTTGATGGAGATGGACATTTGGATATTGCAGTTACAGATGGAGCTGGTGTTCTCGAAGTTATGGAGGGAGATGGCCAAGGAGGTTTTGAGGCCCCTCAAATACTATTCGCAGGCAAAGCAATAGGTGCCGGCGATATCAGTGGAGATGGCCGAGCCGATATCATTACTGAAGGGGGATACTATACCGGAAGTGCTTCTGGATACATTGCCAATGCTGTCCCTAGCGTTCCTGGTGCATCGCAATTCTTTACGACGGATTTTGATTCGGATGGAGATATGGATATTTTTGGCCAAACAAGCGCAGGCGTTCAGATTCTCATCAATGAGGGAAGCGCTCAGAGCTTTAGTCTTTTGTCTAACAAAGCCTATCTCGGAAGTGGGTTGGCGAGCGTAGCTGTCGGGGATCTCAATGGGGATGGAATCGCGGATTACACATCCTATAACTCGCTCATTGCCAACTATATCGCTGAGACAGAGCAAGTCTCTGCAGCGGATGATGTGAGCGTGCGATCACAGGCCGAAGCCCAGGACCTGCTCAAAGTTTTGGATACGGCCTTAAATGATCTCGTGGGTAAGCGATCACAACTCGGCGCTCAGCAAAATCGTCTAGAGTTTTCGCAGTCAGCGTTGCTTAATTCTCAAGAGAATTTCTCTGAGTCTCTTTCTCGATTAGAAGATGCAGACATAGCCGAAGAAACCTCGGTACTCATCAGACAGCAGATTCTGCAGCAAGCTCAGATCGCAACGCTCGCTCAGGCCAATTTCACAATGCAGGCTGTGCTTCAGTTACTGCGATAACTTCGTAAAGCTTCTCACATTTAGATTGATCAACTGACTTAAGACTTCTGCGCCACTGCGAGCTTCTTTGACTTTGAACTGAATCGAAAACTTTGTCACAGCCTCTCCGACGCTAAATCCATAGATGACATTGCCATCAAAGACGTTGTTGACGTGGGATTGAGTAAATCGAGGAAACATCACATTGAGATCTGTCTGAATAAGATCCACAGGATCCTTAAGAGTCTTTCCAAAAAGTTTTTCGGCGCCCCAGATTTGAGGGAGATTGTTTGAACTCTTAAAGTACTGACAATGGCCAGAGGCATCGTTCAGTGTCTGAATGACTTCAAAGACGGCTTGTCCCCATTGATCCACACGTCCTGCGACGGCATAGCCACGAAAGCGAACATCCACTTGAGGTTCTAAGTTGTCGATAGCTTCGGGACTATCCCAACCGTATCCCTTAAAGTAAGCAGAGTGCAAAATGGGTACAACTTGAGAAGTTCCTTCAAGAATCTGATACTCATATTTTGTTGAGTTCGAAAAATCAGACAAGCATCTAAGGAGTTGAGCTTGTTTTTCGGGAAACTCATTTTGAACCTTATCATAAACCCGTTGGAGATCGGCTCGAAGTTTGGAAAGTCTTCTGTCTTCGCGTTCTATCTCCGAAGGGAGAGAGTCTCCCGCGGGGATATGAGCAGGCTTGGTACGGGACTCCTGTCGTGCAAGGATTAGACGGAGATGCTCACTGTAGAATTGTTCTCTTTTCTTTTTATTTTCGGCCTTTGAGAAGGAGCACTTTATCAGGCGATTTTCTCTCAGGATCGCACAATACTCATTTGTAATCCGATCATTCAAGGTCGGAGTGACAATAGCGAGCATGGGAGATCCGGCATCAAACAAAATAGGGGTTCGATTGCCGATAACGACATCTTCTTTAAATCTAGATCTCTCTAAAATCCATTCGTAGCAGTAGCCAAGTCCCTGAGTATCGATCGCACAGAGCGGAAATCCGTGGGTAAGAAACATGGACTCAAACTTGACTCCTTGTGGATTCATAAAGACAGGGCGATAGGGATTGTCCGCCCGCTGATTAAATTGCCTGCCCCAACAAAAGAGATTTCCGTTTTGATCGAGCGCGCAATAAGTATGAGCGAGTTCGTCTGTGGATACTCCATGCAAGTTTCCGTACTCTGGACCGATATCTACAAAGTAAGTGCCCAAAGGGAAATCGGGCTGAACAAGATTTTGAGGGAGCGCAAATTCGAAGCCAAATTTGCCCATCTGTCCAAACTCGTTGTTGCCAGCGCAGAATATTTTGCCCCGCTCTGTCAGAGCGCAGAGACTTTCTCTGGGAAGCGTCTGATATCCTGGCGACAAAAAAGATGCTGTTCGATTGACCTTATCGTTGAGAAGAATAATCCGATCTAGGAGTTCGTTGAGTCCCTGTGCTTGCGCCTCAGTTTTAAGCGGCAACGCGAGTAAATTGAGAGAGATAAACAAAATAAGTTTTATGAAATTCATAGCCCGAAAGCTAAGTAGGTTTTTCTTAAATTTCTAGCGAGAATATTGATGGGGGAAAGAGCGGCATGTGCGCGATGAGTGCGACTCAAAAATACGGCGTGATAGTGCTCACGGAGAATAGCTGAGGACCTGATACCTCAGCGGAGGCCACAAAATGGCTAATACCGCCTACTGGGGCTCTTCACAGAGAGGTCTGAATCTTGCATTGATTGGACTCGGGATGGTTGCGTGCATGCGATTGGGTTCAAGACTTTACATTTTCATTTTGAGTATTGGGTTCTTTGTGGCTTTTGCAAGTCAGAGCTCAGCAGATCAGGTCTGTCACAACTCGATTTCGATTTTGGCAAAGTACGATCCGCAACCTGTTTGGAAACGGGACGTACCTCGCACGAAACTAGTAGACGCTCAATCTGTAGAATTTATGGCCAATGCACTGGTCAGGCAATCGGGTCGCATGACGATCTTGCCTCTAGGGCAACTCGACAAAGGAAAACCCATTCTTCATCATCGTGCCGATGGTGCGAAGTGGATCAACAGGGAATCTATACTCTCTTGGAATCAGGGCCGCGCTGCTCTTGAAACACTGGGCAAGAAGAGTGCGATCATAGAATGGCAAACGGCTGTTGCTCCTGATCGTGGTGTTGGAATTCGGATCCCCGCACGGAACTCCGAGTTTAATGATTTTAAGACTTACTTTAGCGGTCGTGCAAAAAAAGAAGGACCACTGAGCCTCGAGATGCAAATCGTCAGGGAGTTACATTTGGATCGTCGAATAGAGCTATTGCAACACTCTGTGATTCCCCTGACTTTTTTGTCTGAAGTGACAAGCCTTAGTCCTATCGATGAATCGACGGTACTTGTTGCTGGTGCGGGAAGAGTTGGAGTTGTTTCAAATTATCCAACTTTAAGGGTAGTAAACGTCGTCGATCTTCCTTGGAAAAAAGCTGAAAAAATATCCATTGAAAATTTGGAAGTGAGGCCAACCAGTAAGTTGTTGTGGAGCAGTGGGGGCGCGGGAGTTTTGAGTCTCAATTCAAAGGATTCTTCTGTATCCCCTGAGATTGATTCGCTTGAACTTCCTGAATCTGGGGCACTCATTACAAGCGCAAAAGTCCTTGAGGAGATCAGAAGTGGCTTAAGCGTTGTGGCTCTTGCAACGAATCAGGGAAAGATTCACTTCTTTAGCGTAGATGGTTCGGCCACAAAATTGCTGGCTACTTTTGATTTGTCTAACGAACTGGCGAAAAACGAGAGGATTGAGAGGCTCGCATCGATTCAGGAGGATGGATGGATTAAGAGGCTCAATGCGCCTTCATTACTTGCCTTAGCGACAAATAAGAGAATTATTCAGATCAGTATGAGTGGTGGACATCACATTGCTCGAACAATTTATAAAGGTTCAGCGCGAGAAGATTTGCAGATTCAAGCTCTTGAGTTTGAGGATCGATTTAGAAGTGGCGTCCCTCAAACAACTTACTCGATCTATGCTGTGGACTCGAAAGGGAGACACTTTAACATTCATGAGGGTTTGAGCGAGTAGCGATAGTCCATGCGCCTGTAAGCGCTACTGCCACGCAAATTCTGCAGAATTCGGACTTTTTGTGGACATATAATGTCGTCTTTTCCTGCTATTATAGGCCATTTATAGGGGGGTAACCCGTGGTGGCCAATCTGTGGCAAGGACCCGGCATTGTATTCCAAACCGGCCACACTCCTTGCAATTCTGCAAGGCATGAAACATCAAGGCCGATCAACAAAGTTAGTCTTCACAGGTCTTCTGGGCCTGGCCCTCACAGCCTGCGGCTCTGGATCCAAAATCGAAGGAGATGATGGGGATCGCAGTCCTCTCCCGTTGACGGGGGCCAGAATTACCGTCAGCGCTCCCTCAACGCTTGGGCCCGTCAACTCCGGGAGGCTAGTTTACTTTTCTGTCACTTACTCAGATGAGAGAGAGTTTACCTTCGGTTTGAATGAATCCCATATCGAGCTTCATACAACGGGTAACGCGATTTGTGATGTCGTGATGGGTGGAACAGGTGGAAACTCAAAAAATTTACACCTTCAAAATTGTACCGGGAGTGGCACTGTCGCCATCTCTGTGCAAGGAGAATCCGCGACAGATCAAGATGGCCAGTCATTTCCTGACTCAGCAATGAGTCAGAGTTTTGCAGTTATCAATAGCGGATCTTTTGTGACGATAGATTCGACAGGTCTTGGCGCATCACCGTCTCGAGATCCTGCCGCTCGCACGATCACACTCGCAGGTGAGGGGATTGTGAGTTACAAGGCTCGTCGAATTCAGGCGACAAGCTGCGAAGGAGTTGACTTTACGAGCGCCATTGCAAGATCAATTGATTTGCCATTCTCTTTTAACCCTGAGCGAAACATAGGTCCCAATATCGTTTGTGCGATCGGACTTGATACTTATGGCAACTGGCAGACAGTGCCCTCAGCAAGCGCCGTTTTGGTCGTCGACACGATCGCTCCAGTGATTTCGATCGAGGGCGAGCTTGTGCGAGGACCCGTCAGTTCAACCGATACCATTGACTTCACAATCACCTTTACAGGAGCTGATGAGATTAACTTTACGACAGGGGATCTTCGATTTCTGGCTAGAACAGGCGATACCGCGGAATGTCAGTTCACAGTGGTAGGTACAGCCCCCACGTCATACATACTTCGCATCTCTCAATGCACTGGCAACGGGCTAGTGAGTTTTTGGGTGAATGAGGGTGTCGCTACTGATTTTGCAGGGAACCAAAGCTCAAACTCAAATGGAATGAATATCATCGTGGAGAATCTATGAAAAACAGAATCCTCAATGCGTATCTTTTAGTATTTAGCATGATGACGACCACGCTCTCTGGCGCCGCCGCAGATGGCGACTCGTCGAAAAGCGATACCACAAGTCAAAAGGCTGGTCTCACGTATGAACTCGCCCTTTTGAATGCAAGTCTGCATTTTATGAATGGTATCTTGCTTACAGACCCAGAACCAACATCCAAAATTCTATGTTTGCTAAAGAAAAATCGCAAATGGTTGCGAATCCCGTGGCCCGTGATTGAAACTGGCGCAGATGTTCTTGGTTATGCGGCATGCGAATTGGGGGAGGAAGCCAATCGAGATGCCGCTATCGCCGAGGCGGAGTACAATTACGACAGATGTATTGAACAGGTCGAGCAACAGCGTCGGGATGGAACAATCTCTATAGACGAGTCCTATCAACGTGAGGTCGCGTGCGCTGCGACGCGGGTTGCTCAAATCGAAGCCGCCGAAGCTGTGTTTGATACCGAGACTCGATTTTGCCGATGGCAAACGATTATAGATCTTTTAGATCCTTCGGGGGTAGTAGACCTTTGCCTCGTTGATCCGATGTTCAACCCCAACACTTGTCTGATCTATGACTTAGTGCCGCTTTGGCCTGGGAATCCACATTGGATACCTCCAGCCCCGCGCTGGGATGGGATCTGGTGGGATTACATGATTGAGCTTCGTCGACGGGGCCTGCTTGGCGTTTACCCCGGCATGCCCGGTTCTCTCGATACTGACACATGGGAAAACATACGTAGGAATGTAGAATCGTGTCTCGCGCCTGACTTTAAACCAGGGATTTACCCCACGCCAACCACGATTCCCCATTGGTATGAAGATTAAATTTTGATTCCAACAATTACTCAATAAACAAGGAGAGACAACATATGAACCTAACAACCTTTACACTACAGGCTCTTTTGCTGACAGCAGGCCTGAGCGAAACAAAAATGGATATTGCTGAGGACAACGTGCCCGCCGAGGTCGATCTCTCACAGCTTGCGGAAGCAGCGCTCGCATCAGTCAATGAGGTCCATTTATTGAGAGCTTATATTGAGGCAAATATCCCAGTCTTGCTGGTGCCAGAATCCGAGGCTGAGTTTATGGATGAGAATTTTGAGGACATTGGCGCGGCGACGATGGTCTTTTTTTCTCAAGGCAGTCCTCTTGCTCTACTTCACCATTCCAATCGACCAGGAGAATACTTTCTTCTTGTAGGATCGGGAGGTATCCGTCGCCTCATCGAGAATCTGCAAGATATATTTCGCAGACGTCCGAAAAGAACTCTCAGCACTCTTGGCACCGCCGACAGTGTTCGCCGGGCATCTCGACATACCCGGAATAGCTGCTTCAGCAGAATGCTGCAGCGAATCGGATATCCAAACTTTCGTGAAGCACCTGGCTACGATGTATGCTCTGTCGCATTGAATATGGTAATCACTTGCCTTGATAACGCTAGACCTTCCCATGAAATTCGGAACATAGAAGACATTCGGGATACTCGACATGATCTTGAGCTTTTTAATATTTGTAGGGGATTTATATTCTGAGGCAAGAAATGGAACAATGCAGTCGCCAAAGCTTTCCACGATATTGAAGAAAACTTCAAGAATACGTTAAGGAGAAACAACATATGAACCTAACAACCTTTACACTACGGGCTCTTTTGCTGACAGCGGGCCTGACCGAAACAAAAATGGATATTGCTGAGGACAACGTGCCCGCCGAGGTCGATCTTTCACAGCTTGCGGAAGCAGCGCTCGCATCAGTCAATGAGGTCCATTTATTGAGAGCTTATATTGAGGCAAATATCCCAGTCTTGCTGGTGCCAGAATCCGAAGCGGATTTTATTCTATCGAACTACGAAGAAATTGGTGCAGCGACGATCTTCTTCTTTCGCGAAGCAAGCCCGCTGGCGGCACTTCATCGATCCAATAAAGTAGGCGAATACTTTGTCCTCACATCCATGGGAGGTATTCGGCGTATTTTAGAAAATATTTCTCATTGGTTTCGCCGCAGTCCAGCGCGTTCACCGAGGAGAGTCTTGGACGCAGCCGAAGAGCTCGTGCATTTGCAGCGCCGCGCACGTATTAACTGCACCGATGAATTTTTGCACTTCTGGCTGCCCAGCCGTTCGTCTGACATGAGCGCAGATGAGCTTTGCGATAAAGCAATTCAATTTATTTTAGGCTGCTTTCAAAGAAACAATGTTGATACCGCTCCTGGCACCTCTCAACGGATTCGAGAACAACTGTCTTATATAAACGTTTGCTCAGCTATTTTTTAGTTGATGTTATCGAATAGGGACCTCTGGGTACAAATCCCAGGGGTCCTGATTCGCTAAAAAGAACGCATGACGAGGGGCGCTCGTACCAACGCTTACAAATTCAGACCACTGTTCCGGAGTCAGAATCACAACTTTTTGTTCTCGCTTGATCCAGGGTAAAAAGCGAAAGACTCCAGATAGTGGGGATGCGGATTCAAAAAAAGAGCCACTCGGTCTCTTCGTATTTTTGAACAAAAATCTCAGAGGATTTGCGCCAAAGGGAGTATTTTGCACAACGAGCTCTCGATATTGATCTCCCCATTTTGCGACGATCGCTTGGCCGAGATGCAAAGCTGCAGGATTGCGGACGATCTCTTGTGCTTCAAACGGGCTGAGAGGTTTACGCAGAGCCTCTAAGTTAAAGAGCTGAGACTTTTCTTCGTAAATCCTAAATCGCATAGAATCTGCCTCGTATGTTTCAAACGAGGCAAAGGCCGGTCGAGACTCTGATCTTACAACTACATAAAGACTGCCGTGACCTGGACTTTCGGCCAAGGCCCAATAATCAAGCTGGTATTTGACCGGAGAATCTAAGGCAACTTGAGGTTGTGACGGAGCTTGCGCACCTTGCACATTGAGCCGGCGAACCTGTTCGAAATACGAATCGATACCTTTGCGTGTTCGCAAGTTAATGTATGGCGATTGAGGGAGATGTACGGTGATGCTCGAACTCAATGGGACACTGGCAAGATCCGACTTCAATGAATTTCGCTCCGTGGGCAGAAACGCGGAACCACGAGATAAGAGCCCGGAGCCCCATTTGATTTCTTGCACACTGCGATTTAGTTCCCACACACTGGTAGGGCCTTCTTCAATTGAGAATCGATAGCCCACCGCAAGACTCACTTTAGACTCTAGGCCTTCTCTCAGCGAACGAGACCAATCGGTCTGCCCAAGCTGTGATTCTAAAGTGGATAATGCGAAAAGCAAGTCATCGCGAGAAATCGGCTCAAAGTTTCGACCATAAAATTGCGATGCTGGAATCCAAGGGGCTAATGCACGAAGTGCGAGAATGATTTTTACACAGCGAATACTGGAGTCAAAATCATGAGCCTCAGTGGGCTCAACGCTCATAGTCGTAAGGCCAATGAGTGTTATAGCCAAAATGAGTGACAATTGTTTCATGGAGTTGAGATTTTTAGATTCCCTTACTCGCCGCCATCGTAAGGGCCTGAATATATTTTACGCAGACACTGGTTTTATTGATTTGATGATTGATGGCCCAATCAGCATGAAAATCAAAGGGAGGGTAACCCTCATCTTGTCGCTCCCGGAGACTGAAGTAAGTGAGAGCAACACCCGCAGCAACACCCACAAAACCAACAAGTGACGTCAAAGCGGGGGGCAAAGGAAAATATGAAAGCAGAATTGGCTCGAACACAAAAATGAGTCCAGGGGCAATGAATGCAGCCGTGGAAAGTGCAAAAGATGCTCGAGGGTATTTTTCGGCGAGTGTGCGATTCTCCATCGCTTCGTAAGCGTTCTGAATATCCTCGCTTAAAAATCCAAGGCTCCACAAAATCGCTTCTGCCGACGGAGCCGAGAGGGCTTGGATATCTCGCAGATGCTGACGGTTAACAAACTCGGTGACGCGGTAGTTGAGATGGACATTCGGATCTAACACGAAATTGTCAGCCTGAGGCACAGGGCCCGAATAATCTCTCAATACTTGGAGGGCTCTGTCTGTGGTCTTTGCATTTTTAAGCTCATTGATGACACCTTCGTCTCCAGGAGCACCAACTGACAATAAAAGCGCGAAAAGCAGCATGATGAGGAGGATTGAATTGCAAGAATTGCACCTTCATGCAGATCAAGACTGCTCAGCCACTCTCATGCCACAAACGATAGACTCTGATAAAGCTTCGATAGACTGAGAGTTTTTAGTCGCAGGTTACCGTCTGATTACAAAAATTTAGGACGTTCTGGCAGGCAAATGCTTTTCTGCGAATTTATAAGCGAGCATTCCGACAAGCATCGATAGGCAAAAAATCGCGGGGTCTTCATTAAAGCTAGCTAAAGAGGTGATCGCGGGACCGGGACAATAGCCGGCCAAGCCCCATCCGATGCCAAACAAAATGGATCCAAAGACGAGTTTGAGCGTGATTTCTCTGGATGTCGGAACATGCCAGTCAGGGCTGAGCAGTGGGCTCGCTCGTCGTCGAATCCAGCGATAAGTGAGAAGATGAAATCCTGTGGCTCCCCCCATGACCCACAGGAGGTCCGGCACCCAGTTTCCAAACAAGTCCAAAAATCCCAAGACTTTTTGAGGTTGTGTCATTCCGGAGATCCCGAGTCCAAGCGCAAAAATAAATCCCACGCCAAATGAACTTAAAACTCCAAAATGCTTTTGGGCTTGCTGGCTCATCTCCCAAGCACTCCGACCGTCACAAATCCAAACAGCATAAACAAGATCGTAGCAATAATTGAGCGAGGAGAGAGTCGACTGAGTCCGCAAACAGCATGCCCACTTGTGCAGCCGCTTCCCATGAGAGTTCCAAACCCAACGAGGAGGCCTGCGATGATAAGTCTCATTGTGGCTTGAATGTTCGATCCCGAAAAGGACTCAGGATTAAAAATCGTCAGGACCCCTCCACCCGAAATGAGGCCCAAAATAAATGCTAATCTCCAAAGAAAGTCCCCCCTCTGAGGGCTGAGAGCTGAGCCTAAGATTCCACTGATTCCGGTCACACGACCATTGAGGACGAGCATCAGAGAAACGGCGATCCCAATGATGACACCTCCAAGAAGGGGCATAAGCATTCCTTCGAACATCTCAGAGATAGTTTGGGCGTGCCACTAGGAGTCGGGCAAGATAAAACTCAGCCTATGAAGTTTAAAACTGTGGCCATTGTTGTGGCGATGGAAGAAGAGATTCAGGAGTTACTCAAATCACTTGAAGCTAAACTCGAAGCAACAGAACCATTTCATACAATTTTTAGCGCTCAGTGTGAGGGACTCAATCTGGTTTTTTCGATCAATCCTAAGACTCGAATCGAATCAAAGATTCATGGGCCCGTTCTCATCGCTCATATCGGTACCGTGCCAGCGGCACTCAACACTCAATCAATGATTCAAAAGTACAAGCCAGATTTGGTGATCAATGCGGGCACCTGTGGGGGGTTCAAAAGTCGTGGAGGGCAAATCGGCGACGTTATTGTTTCGCAAAAAATATTTTATCACGATCGACGTGTTTCGATTCCAGGGTTTCAGGAGTTTTTTGATCGCCCCATTGAATGCTTAGATGCTTCGCTTTGGGCTCAAAAATTAGATCTCAAGTTGGGGACAGTCTCAACGGGAGACTCTTTTGATATGTCGAGAGAAGATCTTGCGCGCCTCAATCTCCAAAAGGCAGACGCAAAAGAAATGGAAGCGGCTGCTGTAGGATTTGTTTGTGCGCAAAGTCGCGTACCATTTTTGGCTCTCAAATCCATCACGGATCTCGTTGATGAGATCCACGATCAAACAGCTCAGGATCAATTTTTAGAAAACCTGGAGAGCGCTTCACGCAATCTTTGTCAGAATTTGCGCAGAGTGTTTGGAGAGATCGCTAGTCTTTGAGTTCAAATGCTTTTTGCGCGATAAAGAGTTCGACGAGTGAGGAGTTGATTTTACCTCGGCTCGCATCTTCTTTGAGAATTTCTAGGGCTCGTGGCACGGGGACTGACTTCTTGTAGGGACGATCCGGTGCGGTGAGAGCATCATAGATGTCGGCAATCGCCATAATCTGACTCTCAAATGGAATTTCGGGAACTTTAATTTTGCGTGGGTAGCCCGTGCCATCGAGTTTTTCGTGGTGGCCATAGGCGACTTCTGGAACTCGCTTGAGCTCTCGAGTCCACGGAATCTGCGCCAAAAATCGATAAGTATGCTCTACATGACTCTCGATTTGAGATCGATCGTCGGCCGTCAAACTCCCTTTTTGAAGTGAGAGCTTTTGGTGCTCGTCTTCGGTCAAAAGAATAAAATCCTCTCCGAGAACAGAGTACTTGAGATCTAAGAACTTTTTGAGAATATCGCCCGCTTCTTTATGCACGACAGTGGGCTCATTGTGTCTCAAAACTTGTTCGATAAAAAAATCAATTTCTTTAGTGATGTCTGGGTGCCCGAGCTTGACCATTCGAGCGCGCATCAGAATCGCCTCGAGTTCATCGGGGTAAAGCTTCTTCTCTTTTTGTAAGATGTTTTCGGGGACACCTATTTTTCCAAAATCATGGAGGAGAGAGGCATATCTCATTTGCTTTAAGCTATGATCATCAAAGCGAATGGCTTCAAATTCTTTCTCCTTCGATACCGTCACGGATTGAGCCAGATTGAGAGTGTACTCGGCGACGCGCTCACTGTGGCCGGATGTTGCGGGATCTCGAGATTCGATTGCTGTCACACTGGCCTTTACAAATCCCTCAAAGAGTCGCTCGATGTCTTGATAGAGCAGTGCAGTCTCGAGAGAGGCGGCAATTGGAGCCGCGAGTACTCGACCGATCTCAATGTCTTCTTCGGTGAATGTCGTATCCCGCTTGGAGTTGATCAACTGAACTACTCCCACGAGATCTCCTTTTGATTTGATCAAAGGAATGCAGAGTGTAGAGCGTGTTGTGTAGCCGACTCGCTTATCAAATGAGTCGTTAAATTTAAAAGTTTCTGTGCGAGGAATTTTTCGGACGTCTGGCACGTGGACGACTTTTTTTCGGAAAGCACACGCGCCGGCCATTGAGGATTCGTCGATCGGAAGCGTGAAGGACGAAAATGGAACTTTGACCTTTTCGTTTTGCACGTGCACGAATTTGAGTTCACTCTTGTCAGGATCCGCCAAATAAAGACTCGCCCCTTCTGCGCGAAGTTGGCGGCGAATATTTGAGAGAACTTTGTCGCAGAGTTTGAGCGGGTCTCGCTCCTCCGAAAATTCAAGAGCGGATCTGAGGAGGCTGTCGAGTTTTTCGCCTTCAACGTTAAAGCGAAACCGAAGCTGTTGATTTTCATGCCGCAGATCCAAAAATCTCTTGGCAGATTCGAGAGCCCAAAGAAGTTGCTCGCGGTCATTGGGGTCATCCACATAACCCATGACATAAGAGGGCCAGATTCCTTTCCACGCTTGATGACCCGTCGCGAGGCAGATAATTCCGGGGTTTTGCTCAATGACTTGGATTTGTTTGGGCTGAAGCGCTCGATCAATGAGGAGAATGCAACCTAAGTCCGCCTGAAATGACGAATTGAGCTCCTGAACCAGATCAGAGAGCTGGTCAGCTCGAAAGAGACGGATTTCCCCCATCTCATCAGCATAACGGGCGAGGAGGCTTTGGGGCGCTGGGTCAGCCGCTTAAAGTCTTACAATCCGATCGTCTTTATAGTCCTTGAGTGCGTTTCGAGTATCGATGATTCGCTTCGAGGACTTGAGCAACGCAGCATAGTCGATGTTGGAGTGATCAGTGGTGATCACCACGGCATCATACTTCTTGGCGAGATCTTTGCTCCACGAAACCGACTTCATTTTGAGACCTTCGTAATCAAAGTCAGGAACAAAAGTATCAAAATAATCGACATGAGCGCCACGGGCCTCAAGCAAATGAATGACTTCAATTGCAGGTGACTCGCGCATATCGTCGATATCCTTTTTGTAGGCAACTCCCATAACAAGAATCTTAGAATTTTTGACCGCTTTGCCGTCATCGTTCAATGCCAAGGCGACTTTGTCGCAAACAAAGCCAGGCATAGAAGAATTGATCGACGTGGCGAGCTCGATGAATCGAGCTGTGTAATTGAGAGAGCGAAGCTTCCAGCTCAAGTAGCTCGGATCAATCGGAATGCAATGACCACCAAGGCCTGGGCCCGGATAAAAAGGCATGAATCCAAAAGGCTTTGAGCTCGCGGCTTCGATGACTTCCCAGCAATCAATTTTGAGTTTTTCGCACATGATGGCGACTTCGTTGACCAATCCAATATTGACCGCTCGGAAAGTATTTTCGAGCAGTTTGACCATTTCTGCAGATTCGGGAGAACTCACTCGAATCACTTTTTCGACGGACTGGGCATAAAAAATAGAGGCTAGTTCGCCGCACGCAGGGGTCATCCCACCGACAACTTTGGGAGTGTTAAACACATTGTATTTTGGATTTCCTGGATCGACTCTCTCTGGAGAGAAAGCGATAAAGAAATCTTTTCCGCATTTGAGAGTTCCATCGCCGGCTTTCTCGAGCACAGGGAGCATATACTCTCGGGTTGTTCCGGGATAAGTGGTGCTCTCCAAAACAATCAGTTGGCCTTCGCGAAGGTACTTAGCAATTTGTTCGACTGCAGAAACTATATAGGACATGTCGGGATCTTTAGTTTTGCTGAGAGGAGTCGGAACGCAAATCACGATCACATCGCTCTCCGCTAGTTTTTCGAATCCCGAAAACGCTTTAAATCGTTTGGATCGAACATGTTTTGCGACCATTGGAGTAGGAACATCGGGAATATACGAAGTCCCTTCCTCGAGGGATTTGACTTTGGATTTGCTCAAATCCATTCCCAAAACTTTGAATCCTGATTCAGCAAAAGCCATGGAGAGAGGAAGACCTACATATCCCAAACCAATCACACCAATCTTGGCGTTTTTTTCGAGCAAAAGTCCTTTGAGCGTCGCATAGGAGTCTCCCTTACGCGCCAACTTTTGAGGCTCACGGTTGAGTTGGGCTCGCTTTGTCGAAAAAATATTTTCGGGCATTGCTCTTACTTCCATTTGTTAGTCCTCCTATTAAAAATTCGCCTCATACTAAGCTTTAAGGCTTGTTCTGGCCAGAGTTGAGTCGGCCAAAAATACGCTGCCGCCAAGGCTCTGATTTACTCAAACTGAGGTTTCGGCGGGACCACGCGACAATGATGGCGACCATGCGCTCATAATGAAACAACCCGCAATGATCGTCATTCTTTATAAAAATCAAGCGGTTACCGGGTGCACGGCCCAACGTCTCAGTATCGAGAGGATTGACGATGGTGTCTCCATCTCCGTCCATGGCCAAAATCGGGCCTGAGGGTTGATGGATGAGTTCTTGGGCTCTCGACACCATGTGTCGAATTCGAGACAGCAGTTGGATCGGGTGGGTCACTCCAAAAATGCGGATCAAGCCTTCCGAAATCACCGGATTGAGTCCCCAACCCTGACCCGTGCTGAGCGTGTGATAGAGGGGGATCCCATTGCAAATGGAATAGGCAATGCGAGGATCTGTTTTAGCAGCCACAAATGTCCAGTAGGCCCCCATACTAAATCCCACCATGCCGAGCTGGCGGGGATCGACCCAAGGTTGAGTCGAGATGTCATCGACGACATATTTAAGAGCAGTCTCAGAATCCACATTCATCGGCCGCTCATAATCCGCGCTGCCGGGAACCGAAAGACAAACGTATCCAGGCCCTTCGTGCAAATGATGCTGAAGAGTAAACGCAATTTCTTCAGCAGATCCTTCGAGTCCATTTACAAAAAATGTCACAGGCACAGGCGAAGAATAATCCGTCGGTCGATACCAATAAAATCGAATCTTTCCTTGCGGCGTTTGGATTGTTTTTTCGTGAAAAGGGATTTTGTTGATCTGGCAGAACTTAAGAAAGCTCGAACGTTTGAGTTCGTTGATTTCGGTTTTCCAGGGGCGATTGTCTTTGGGGAATGATCCCATGATGTAACACATGCATGCCGCTCGGTAGTTTTCTTTGCGCTCAAACGCGAGTCCTTGGTCTCGCCAATAAAGAGTCCACGCTTTGGATTCGAGGGACGGAATCTCATCAATGATTTTTTGCGCTTCATTCATGGGGAGTTGAGCCCCAAATGCAAATCGAGGAAGCGTGATCTTGGGCAAGAATTCTTTGACATTAAAAAATCGAGAAAACAGCGATTGAGAGTTTGTCATGCTGACAAAGGTATAAAAAAAAGTCTTCATCGCGCTTTGAGCTCAAACTGGATAATGGCTGTCAGACTCAGACCGTAAGTAATGAGTAAAAGCGCTGCGCTCACGGGCCAAAACATTGCGCCATAGATGGCGAGACCCATGACACTCACGGATGTTCCAAAAATCCAAAGACCTCGCTTCCAAGATCGTGAGGCCTCTGCGACGAGAGCAATGCTCGCAGAGCGATCCGAAAATACTTTTATTTTTCGCGAGTTGGAGGGCTCCGCGGCCGACTGCAAAGGAGATCCCATTTCAATCAATGGAAGATCTGTCTCAGAAGGACTGTCCCAAGGTCCCACCACTTCAAACGCTCGTGGCTCTCGCTCTTTCCACATGCCGTACTGTCGGCGTCTCTCGATCGGAAACATATTCGTCGCGACTGCGGATGCGTGGGGTAACGTGTGCAAAGTTCGCGGAGACGAAGAAATCACCACGTGCTTGAGCGAAAGGCGTTTTAGCCGTTCGGAGAGTTCTACGAGATCTTCTCTCCAGTGATCTTCAAATACAATGAGGGCGACAATGGCTTGGTTGAGAGAGAGAAGCGCGATTTGCGCTCCATCGGACAAATGCTGCTTGAGTTGCACGCGCCCTTCATCGGACATTTCCGTTTGCAATATGCGATGCCAGCTCGTGCTACCGAGTCGAGCAACAAAGCGATTGCCCTGCGCGTCCTTGAGCTCGGCTTGAAGCCCCAAGTGAGGTACGGATTCGAGACTTTCAAGTTTCAGAAGTGAGCGGTCGAGGTAGGAGTAATGCTTCTTGATGGCCTGAGAAAGGGGGTGAGAATTGGCCTGGCCAATCTGCAAGAGAACTTCTTCTATGTCCCCTCTGGGCCACTCGGGTGATTCGTCGATCCAAAGATTTTTGACTACAGCCGCGCCGTCGCTCAAGACTCCAAAGCTCTGAAGAATCGCGAGGCGTTTGAGTCTTAAGTTTTCAAAAAATGGATAATCAAAGACTTTCCATTTTTCTTTTTCGGACTTGAGAATGAGTTTTGTCGAGAGCCACAAACTCGTTGGTAAACAAAAGGCTGCCAACCCCAAAAGTGCAGTTTGACTCCACAAAAAATCAGGAGAGGCCCATGAATCCACAGCGACGGCAACGCCAAGAATAACAAAGCCACTCAAAAATCGAATGATCTGACATCGCAAAACCGGACGTTCGAGGAGATCCTCCCAAAGAATAGATTGATCCAAAAAGGCGCCTTTACAGAGGCGCGACCATCCGAGTGATTCGCCCACTCTCAGAGCAATCCAAACAACCCCAAAAAAGAGCCGACCCCAATAGTCCACGAGAGAAAACTCAAGAAAGTCGGCAAGGGATGTAGGCCAGGGCACAAAAACAGGGGCGATCAAAAAAAGTGCGATCCAAAGATCCGACGAGAGAATTTTATAAAACAACTTTTGGCTCGACTTCCAGGCGGAATGAAGCAGCCAAAAACTTTCTGCCATCAGGACGGCGATCAAAGTGGCTCGAATAAACTCGGAAGGGATAAAGTTTTGAGGAATAAAGACCAGAGCCGTCAGGAGAGTGACAAGAATCAGCCCGACAATGACGATCCAGCGAGTTGCCCATCGATGACGAAAGGCCAAATGAATAAAGGCGCCCAAATGTGCGGGGCGCGTGGGCTCATCCATGATCCATTGGCGTGATGCGTGACAAATTCTCATTTGAAAATTTATTTTTTCTTTGATTTCTGAAGTTGCGCCTTTTCGAGTCTCTCTTGTTCGGCCTTCATCAGATCTTCGATGCTTTTGATACTGCGCCGAACTTCGGATTTGAGATAGGGATCCGATTCGGCATTAAATTTTTGATTTAATATATCGAGAGATTGCTGATTGGAGATTCGTGCGAGTGCCTGAATCGCCGCAAATCGCACTTCAGGGACTTGGTCCTGCGAAAGAGTTCCAAGAGGCTCGATCGCCTCAGGATATTTGAGCTCTCCGAGCTTTTCGGCGGCATTGATACGGATCTGCATTTCTGAATTTTTGAGTTGTTCAATCCAAAAATCCCGATTCTGAAGACTGGCCTCAGCCGGCAGAGTGAGAAGCCCTCCACCGAGAGCGATGAGTTGAAGAATCATAAGGTAACCTCCCTTTTAGAAACAATCGATCGACCGACTTTGAGGCACTGTGCGGAGTCTCTGAGCGACTCCTTTGTCACGGCACCTTGAGCGGCACTTGTGGAGCGATCCATCCAAAGTTTTAAGTAAATTTTGGGTTTGATCTCCTTTTGCAAACGACCTTTGCCGTCGACTCGCTTGGATTGAAACGCCAGTTCGACGAATTCGAGCTGGATGGATTGAATTTCTGCAAAATTTGCAAAAACTTGCTGAGCGCCTTGGCCCATTTTTTGCCCTCTTCCCGTCAATAGCCATTGGTATCCCGAGCATTCGACTTTGTCGGCTTGAGGATCTGAAGGGAGATCCTTCCATACTTGAAGGTTTAACTGTGATCCCTCAATTTGGATCTTATCGTAGGGAGAGCGCATTTCGGGTTTGAGATAAAAAATCTGGGTGATTTTTTCGATGCGAGATTCTTTGTCCGAAGCGGTCTGCGCGAAGAGGCTTTGGAGGTTCAAAATGAGAGCTCCAACGAGTATAAAAATCGCTTTCATTCTGAGACAACGCTAATGGGTCTTCTTTCTTGGAGCAACGAGGATTCGAGTGATATGGTCACGTCATGAAGAAAAAGCTCGCCATGCCCCCTGTCTATCGGAGCCCTTTAGGAACCCGCTATGCGAGTGCAACCATGTCTTTGTTTTGGTCTGAGGCTCATAAGGCAGAACGATGGCGCGAGATTTGGATTATTTTGGCGGACGAGCAGCGAAAGTTGGGGCTTCCCATCACTCAAAAGCAGATTCGTTCATTGAAGGCCGTGAAACATAAAATCAATCTCCAGAGAGTGAGAGATTGGGAGCTCAAACTCAAGCACGATGTCATGAGTCATCTCAAACATTTTGGGGAGCTGGCCAAGTCAGCAGAACCTATTTTGCATTTAGGTGCGACGAGCGCGTTTATCACCGACAATGCCGAAGCTCTTATTTTGAGAGAATCCGTCGAACTGATTCTTCAAAAGTTGCTCGTGATTCTTGAGACTCTGAATCGCCAGATGCTCAAATTTTCGGATCTTGAAATGACGGGTTATACTCACTTTCAGCCCGCGCAGCCTGTAACCTTGGGCAAGCGGATGGGCTTATGGGCTCAAGATCTCTTGTGGGACTATCAAGAGTTGTCGCATGTCTTGGATCGATATGAACCTTTGGGATGCAAAGGAACGACCGGGACTCAGGCTTCTTTCATGGTGCTCTTTAAAAATGATTACAAAAAAGTCTCAGCGCTCGATCGCAATGTCTGCCGAGCGATGGGATTTGATCGAGCGGTCTCATTGAGTGGCCAGACGTTGTCACGCAAACTCGATGTTTGGTTTTTGCAGGCGCTCTCCAATTTAGCGGCGAGCTTTTCAAAGATGAGCTATGACCTCAGGCTTTTGCAACATACCGGCGAAGTCAAAGAGCCCTTTGGCCGAGAGCAAGTGGGGAGCTCGGCCATGCCTTACAAACAAAACCCCATGCTTGCCGAGCGAATATCGGGATTGGCGAGATTTTTGATGACGCTGAGTCAGAATGCGCCGTGGACGCACGCGGTTCAGTGGCTCGAGAGATCACTTGATGATTCGAGTAATCGACGTCTGTCATTGCCAGAGAGTTTTTTGACAGCCGATGCCCTGTGTGAGGCGGCGTACAAACTGGTGTCAGGATTGAGAGTGGATGAAAAGTTGATTGCGCGAAATTTGTCCAAGCATCGGGCTGCTTTTGAGACCGAAGCACAAATGATGGAAGAGACTTTGCGGGGAGGATCACGCCAAGAAGCGCATGAAAGAATCCGAAAGCAAATGTTGGCAGGGTCGATCGGGGAGAGCCAGTCCAACCAACGATTGTCAGGAGCCGCCTCTTTGCAGGTACGAGAGTTTTCAAAATCTGTGCTGACGCCGTTTATTCGACGCGAACAAAAATCTCGTTCGGGCGGAGAAGAGTTTTTTAAGCAAGAGTCGCTCTGATTTCAAAAATTGGAAGGCCTCCCTCTTCCCTTTGCATATCTCCATAGAGAAATGACCCTTAAGGAAGAAGGAGGCCTTCTTGTGTACCCCCTAGGAAATTCTTAAAACTTAGAATGGATTGAGCACCTTCACGATGGTGATGTCATCTCCTAGGGATTCGTTTGAATAAGCTCCTCTCAGTTGCAAATTTTGTAGAACTCGAATGACAACGACGTTCAGCGAAAAGTGGGGCATAGGCCATCCCCCAGCGGGCTTGAGTCTCAATTGATGACAATTATTGGGTGCGGCGCAAACCAAATCAAAGTTGGGTGTGGGCAGAGCGGGCACATTGATGACGGGCACTCCATTGGCATCCAAAGTGTTGACGACGTAGATTTCGATAGCGGCATTCCAAAAGTTGGGATTTTGGGTCGCAAAGTTGGGATATACCGGCTCATTAAAATCGAGCTCAATCCACGTCGACGGATTGATTATCGTTGAGCTCGGATTGATTCCATTTTCTTTGACCGAAAACTGCCCAGTTGTTTCGTTGAGTCCTTTGGTCCAAAAACTCCAGGAGTAGGGCCAGATCGCGAGGGCTCCTTGATCTTCCAGATACTGTGCAAACACCGTGAGCTTGGTGGACATATCCCAAGGAATTTTGTGCCCGTTGATTTTGCGCACGATTGTGACTTGGTCTTGTGACGAATTAAATTGTGCCTCTGTGGAGTAAATTTGTCCGACGTCGTTTTCGACTCGAAGCATGAACGGCTCAACTTTTGAAGTATCTACGGGTCCCGAAAACTTAATTTGGATTTCGGCTTGAGCGCTCACTTCTTGTGCGTTTTGCGTAGGACTCACTTGAATGATTCCTGTCGCTGATCCGGGATTTAAAAAGGGCAATCTCTCAAAATTGGTTCCCTCAATTTTGCCTCCGCAACTTGATAGGAGTACAGAAGCTCCCAAAGCAAATCCGCAAAGTTTGAGGGTAGCATTCATTATTGCCATCCTCCCGGAAACAAATCGTAAATGCTGGAGAATCCCCCAGGCATTTGAGCATTGATGTTGAGGTAGTGAACAAATCCGCCCACGAAATAATCATTTTTGAGATTTCGAGCGGGAGTCGATCCTGACAACGCAACGCTTTGCCAGCCGGTGAGGCCGACGGCAATGATTTGAGCGATGTCGTTTATTTTTTCGTGAAAGTTGAATCCGGGAGCGAGCTCAACCACGATGAGGCGGCGTCCCATTTCGGTATGAATCATCGCCGGATATTGATAAAAATTGTTTCGCCAATAATCAGACCATGCCGACGCATTACCAGCGGCATTTTCTAAACCTGCAATCACTTGATTGGTCACAGTCGCGGAGTTGATGGCGCCCAAAGTGACCCCCGAGAAACAATTGGTGGTAACCTCTTCAAGGCAAATCGCTCGAGGAGTGATTTCGGCAGGGATCGTTGTTCCATAGCCGTCGGCATCATAGTGGCGCACTGCCTCGGACATCATAAATGTGATCCGTGGGCGAGGATTGGCAACCCAGTATCCATCGACAGAATTAGAAAGTGTGGCTCCATTGGCTCCGTAGATTTCTTTTCCCGGAGACATATTGACGACTTCGACATCAGGCCTCTGTGAGAAAGCAAATGTGCTGCCGGTTCGAAATCGAATGGAGCCTGCAGCGAGACGATCGGGAGGATCTCCATACATGGCTTCGATGCCCGCCAGTCGGGCATCTTCTTGAGAGCCTTTGGAGGGAGCATCCCTCCACATCACAACGTATTCACGTTGAGGCATAAAATACTTACTCGGAATTTTGATAGAGACCTGACTCACATAAGCCGTGGCGTTTCCTTCGAGTGAGACGCCGCCCAAAGGATTTGGAACGAGGAGGCCTCCAACAACGGGATTCATCGGAAAGCGACTTCCTGAGGACGACCAGATTTCAAAGTTGCGCTCGTGTCCCGGCATAAAGGGCTCGAGCTGTTGATTAAAGGTGAGAACTATTTCTTTATCGAGTGCGATGTCCACAGCTCCTTGTGGAGGATCTGTCTGAACAATTTTTAACTGATTGTTGGCGTTGAGATAAGGAGACGCGCCGTTGCCGTCGATTCCTCCGGCGCAACTGGCGAGGAATGCCGGGGCTGTCAAAAGAAGACTAAGACTAAATTTTCTTCTTACTCTCTGAAGGCGTCGCACGTGAAGTGCCTCCTCTGCCTTGGTTCTGTCTGAAGCGCCTTGTCATTTGCGCTGCAGAGCCCTCACAGATTCGAATGCCCGCCCGACATCGAATCTGTGAAGAGTGATCTGCTCAAACTCAGTGATGGATTTACTGAACAGTCCAGTGCATCCAGTGACCATTCGTACTCATATTGCCTGACCAGGAGGTCATGCCTTTTCCAATCAACAGGACATAGGCTCCTGGAGAGAGGTATCCCCCTGGAGGATTAATCAGAAGCACTGATTTATCCGAAGGATCTGCGTATTGAGTACAAGAATAGTCGTTCGTTCCATTGGTCGAAAAATAAGGATTGAGCGGACAGTTGGTTGTCAAATCAATCACATTCCCCAATCGAGCCGGTGGGTTTGAAAAACTCACAGGAGCGTTTGGATTGAGTCCAACGAGTGGGTAAAGGGCTAAGCCGTTTCGTGCGCTAAAGGGATCCACGTCTTCGTTAAAAGTTACGCGGATCTGTACGCCGCCAGGGACGGAGCCGACTCCAAACAAACTTGAAATCAAGTAGCTAGCAGCCGAAGATCCCATGACCGTCGCTAAATCTTGACCTGTTGCCGAAGCATAGTCCCAGGAATATTCACCTGTTTCAGGATCGACGACATTGAAGTTATTAAAGTTGGAGGTGTTGCTCGGATTAAAGCTTTTGAACTGTGAGCCCACCTGCATGTTTTGAGGCAAGAAAGGTGTGCCTGATCCGCAAGAACTCGCATCAAAGTTTCCTGTGCGAAAGCGAGTGGTGACTTGAAGATTTCCTACGCCTCCTGCGGGAACTTTGTCCTTGGTGAGGATGTAGACCGAGTTTTGCTTCATGGCTTTGATGTTCTTAAATTGAATCGTGCAAGTTCCATCGAAGTCCGGAAACACAAATCCTTTTCCGAGCTCCTTAGGAGCGCTGATGGAGCCTTCTTGAATCAAAGAGGCGTAACCCATAGGATCGGTATACTCGTTACAAGCCGATGCTTTGAGTCTTAGAACAAAGGTTGATCGAGGGCAGACGTTTTGTTCGCCTGGATCTTGAGCGCTTGTAAGAGCTCGAGGATAAACAAAGTCGATTTGATCGGCTTTGAGATTCAGAATCGGTGCCGTAAGGCCCGAGCCCGTGTCTCCACCGCAAGCGGTGAGTGCCAAGCTGATTGATAATGACGCCAGAATCGACTGCAACGAGACGGACGTGTTTGAATTAAGAGAGGTTCGCATAGAACATACCCTTTCTTTTTGTTGCTCCCAGTGATGGAGATATTTCTCCATCTGAATGGAAGGAATGAGCAATCTGCGTGCCAAGGCTATTGGGGTGTCTAGGCCGCTTTTAACCCATTCTGGGGCATACATGGGTCGTTGAGTTCCCGCCCCACTGGGAGGGCGCTGCCTCAGGGGGCAGAGGCCAAGCTTAATGCAATGCCAAGTCATTGATAGGAGCTCCCTTCGGATCCTCGTATGCTCCACCCAGTCACATCCCTTGCACTGAGCGGCGTCCACTGCCGCTGCGGCAGTGAGCCTTACAGGGGGGAGCTGAAGTCAGAGTAGATGGAGTGATCGACTTGTTTGAGGCTTCGGCGGCGGCAAGGGGAGATGCCTTTTGTGCATTGTGATTTGCCTTTCCTTTTAAAGTCGAGCCGCCAAGCTCTCTTGTCAGAGGGGCGTCCCCGATTGCTGCGATCGTGAAGATTCTGAATCTCTCCTTGGATGTGCTCAAGACTTTGGCGTCCTGGGGCTCCTTGGAGATTGATTTGTCTCTCTCGCACAAAACTCAAGCAAACAGCGGAGGCCACTCCAAACATCAGCATCCAGGATCCAAACATGATCGACTCAAAACCTTTTTCGAGTGAGCGTCTGATCATTTGAGCCTCCGCACTTTGAGAGAGCGAAGTGCGCCAAGATCAGATCGAATCGAACACGCCGACTGAACCCCATAGTTTTGATGAATCGGTTGAGAGGTTCGCACAACTCTCAAAATTCCATGCGGTCGAGGATTCTGAGAGTTTTTAAGTTGCGCCAATCGTCTGAAGGGGCGCAGCGAGGAGGTGTAGGTGTTGCGATCTTCGAAGTCGTTCTCGGGAACCAACTTTTGAGGCCATTTGATTTCGAACAGAGACTCATAGTTTTTGAGTCGAGGGGAGAGAGTTTCGCGTTTGAGTCCTGACTTTCCTGGGAGAATCATCGGATGGATCGACAAGAGGCCTGTGTCGCTCATTCCTATCGCCAGCTTGTTTTTTTGGAGAAGCTGCGCTGCTCTTTGGGTTTGCAGTCCGGCAAAAATTTTGGACTCTGTATCCTGAGATGACATCAAGACTTTGGCCGAAATAGCGCTCGCTCTCAAAATTCGAACAGCAGTGGGGCAAGCCGCGGGAATTGCACAAGCTGCGGCAGCGGCTTCCATCTCCCACTGAATGAGTTGGATGGAGCGGTTGAGTTTTTGAATAGATGATTGGAGAAAGGCCTTTCGGGAGTGGCAAAGGCTCAGAGTGACGGCGTCAAGGCGAACCTGCTCCGAGGCTGAGAGAGCATTGTGGTTTGAGACCTCCATCGCCCAGATCATTAAAATCGCCAAAGGAACCGTCAAAAGGGCAAGAAACCAAGTCATGAGGCTTTCAAATGCGAAATGGGGGCCGATTCTCTCAAATCCCTAGAAGGGAGGGTCTTAGGGTCCTTGAGTCGGAATCTTTTCGGCCTTCCGGATTGACAGGACGTCCTTCACTTGGGATCTTTTGCAGCGACAACTAAACAGAAAGTGAGGATTGGCTGTGATTATCGGAGTTCCCAAAGAAATTAAGGATAATGAGTACCGCGTTGGATTGACCCCTGCCGGAGCGGCGGTTTTGGTTCAGGATGGACACGAAGTTTATCTTCAAAAAAATGCGGGCAATGGATCGGGGATCACCGATGAGCAATACATCCAAGCGGGTGCCAAGCTCCTCGACACAGCAGCGCAGGTCTTTGAACGCGCTGAAATGATTATTAAGGTCAAAGAACCTCAGCCTACGGAAGTGGCGATGTTTAAGCCGGGCCAAATTTTGTTTACCTATCTCCATTTGGCGCCAGCTCCTGAGCTCACCAAACAGCTTTTGGATTCTAAAATCTCGGGAATTGCTTACGAAACGATCGAGCTTACGGACGGATCTCTCCCTCTCTTGTGTCCCATGTCCGAAGTTGCTGGACGGGTTTCGGTTCAGATCGGAGCTCATTATCTTCAAAAAGATAAAGGCGGCAGTGGAGTTTTGCTGGGAGGAATTCCCGGAGTGCGACCAGGTCGAGTGACGATTTTGGGTGGCGGTATTGTGGGAATGAATGCTCTCAAGATGGCTGTCGGATTGGGTGCTCATGTTTCTATTTTTGATATCAATCCCAAACGTCTCGCCTACATCGATGATCTCTATGGTGGTCGAGTAACGACTGTGATTAGTAACGCCGAAGCCGTCGCTGAAGAAGTGGCGAGTTCTGATCTTCTCGTTGGAGCGGTCTTGATCACTGGAGCAAAGGCTCCTCGTCTCGTGACTCGTGAAATGCTCAAACGTATGCGCCCCAATTCTGTGGCGGTGGATGTTTCGATCGATCAAGGGGGATGTTTTGAATCCTCCAAAGCGACGACTCACTCGCATCCGACTTATATGGATTCTGGAGTTCTCCATTACTGCGTTTCCAATATTCCGGGCGCAGTGGCACGAACCTCAACTTATGGTTTAACCAATGTGACGCTTCCATATGCCCGTAAACTGGCAGCATTTGGTCTTCGTAAGGCTCTTAAAGAAGACCCAGCTTTGGCCAAAGGCTTGAACGTCCATGCGGGTGAAATCACTCAAAAGGCTGTGGCTGAGGCCTACGAGAGTTATCGCTAAACTCTCGTTTGGGCCTGGCGGCGAGAACCTCTTCATTTTCTGAGCGAGATATAATGAAGGGGAATGTCCGTAGAAGCAGGTCGAATCCTATTTTGCGACTACGATGGTGACTTTGCGTTTGCCGAAGATCTGTCGCGCGTCGGCTTTATTGTCGATCAAATTCGCCCAGATGCTTTGAGACAAGTAGGGATTGGCGATCATCAAGTCTTTGTCTTTAGCTTTGGCGAAGCAGAGACTCTGCCCAAAGTTTTGAAGACCGCTGAAAAGCTCAAGTTTGCCGAACTCAAAACGCCCATGGTCCTTGTCGCCCGCACTTCGATGGGTCCGGATTTTTTGAATCATCAAAAATCTAAGTTTCCCGCTGATGCTTATATTTCTAATCCGCTTTCAGAAGCCGTCGTCTTGGATGCACTCGATGAGCTCATTGGTTGCCCGATCCCTTCGCATCTCAAAAGTGCTCGTTTGTTTACAAATGTGGAGTCCGAAGAGGATCGAATGATTCAGGGACTTAAGGAGAAAGTTCAAGCCTTAGAGGCGCAACTCAAAGGTCAGTCTGACCAAGCGGCACAACAAGAGAGAGATGCTCTCAAACCCAAGTTGAAGGCTCTCTTAGAGGGGCAAAAGCTCCAGTTTCAGACCGAAGCCGAGCGCCTCAAAGTCGCATTGTCCGAAATTGAGGCCAAACTTTTGGATCGAGAAGCCAAAATCAAGGATATGTCATCCCAACACGAGAAGGCCCAGGCCACTTTGCGGGAATTTTATATGAATAAGCTCAAACAACTGGAGCAAGAAAAGCGAGATCTCGAAAAAAAGACTTCGGAGTCTTGAGTTTTTCATCTATGAGGCTCGAGTGGTTTTGGGTTTTGCGTTTTTGACTCTCTTAGGCTTTCCGTTCGAATCCTGGAAAGAAGAAATCAACCTTCAGGGCTTCGATGCCGAAGTTTGGTATTCTGGTGATTGTCCTCAGTTCGTTTTTCATCTTCCTTCTGAATCTGGAGAAGTTGGCGATGGCATTTTACTGCATACGACCTCTCGAGATTCGGATCTCCACTCTGCTCGATTGCATTGGGAAGCTCTCAAAAATTTGCCCAAAGGAAAGCGCGAACTTTTTTTTGTCGTGACTTGCGGGGGAGCTGCGACAGCGACTTTTGTTCATACATTTTTGAAACCTCTCGAGGGATTTGCGCCGGAGCTGAGTACTGCCGAAAAAGTCGTGATTTCACGATTAGGAAATATGTTTCCTGGCTTACGACAAGCGCGATTTGTTTGGAATGAGGGGCCATGGTGGGATACGACTTCGGCTTCGCCTTGGATCATCGGGCCGGTCGGGATATCTCAACGGGGTCTTTGGAGTGGAGAGGTTCGTTTGAGGATTCTTCAGAAATCCGAAGGAGGCCCTGCGGCCTGGGCCATGCAAAATGCTCTCATCATGGAAATCGAAGACCTTTTGGAGAAGAGCATGATTCATTCTCCGTGGAGTTTGCGCTCTCTTCATTTTGAGCAAGAGAAGCTCGTGAGTTTGCTCTCACGCTCCCGCTCTCTCTGGGATCGATTTTTGGATTACTTTTTTGAACGCCGGTTCTTCTTTGATCGGGGTTGGGAATGGATGTTGAGATCTTTGTGGGAAGTCACAGAAGTTTCGGATTTTGATCAAAACGGAGAAGCTGTTTTGAGGCTGGAATATTATTTTTTAGGAGCTCAACAACCCGATGAGATTCAGCGTGACTTGCGTCGCTTGCTCGAAAATGGACTGAGAGGTCGCTTAGGGATCGAAGTCCAAACGACTCAGTTGAGCCCATTTTTGCGGAGTATCTTTGAGGGACCTGAAGCCCAAAAAATAGAGCGTGCTCTTGAGCGCGTGCCCAATCTGATTCCTCTCCCTGTGATTGTGGAGCAAGTGACGGAATCACGTTTTTTTAGAGAAGCCGGGTACACGACTTATGACTTTACTCCCTTGAGATCGCAGACTCCGTTTTTTCAAGAGATCTCGGGGAATGCTCCGATCGTGAGTGCTGAAGAATGGGAAAAATCTGTGGAGTTTGAAGCAGAGTTGCTCAGAGAGCTTGTGAAGTGAAGTTCCAAAGCTGGATAGAGGATCTGCTTCCAGCCTGTTTGGATTGTGAAAAACCTTCTGCTCATATGCTGTGCAAAGACTGTGAAGCAAATCTGACTTGGCCGTCGGGATGGCAGATATTGAGAGGGTCTCAATTGAAGACGATGGTAGGCTATGTGTATTCTCAAAAATGGAGTGATTGGCTCTTTAGCGTCAAAGAAAAGGGTCGGTTGGAGAGACTCAAGGAATTGCGACATCTCAAATGTTGGGAAAGTCTCTCCGGATTTGAGGCGATCGTGGGCTGCCCTGCGGATCCTCATAAGATCAGAGTTCGTGGCTATGATTTTGCGCGAATCTTTGTGCAAGAAGTCTCCCATTTCATGAAAGTATCGGATGCAGGGGTTCCATTTTTGCGAATGCCGTTTTTGAGCCCCCAAAAGACGCTCAATCGAAAAGAAAGAGAACACTGGTTGGGTCGATTGGTGACGCTGAGTCCAGAAAGCCGATCCCTTCCGAAACGCCTCTTGCTCGTGGATGATGTACTGACGACGGGGGTGACTCTCGATCGATGTGCAACACTCTTGCAGGGTCAGGGCTATGAGGTCGCCACATTTGCACTGCTGGGCCGACCTCCCTTAGTAGGGACGATCGTGCCTTTGAGGCCTGCAGTGGGATGATCTTTGAGATTTGAGGAGGTCAGGGATTTGCGTTGCCTGAGCCTTCTGAGTGGCCTTAAATAGCAGAATGATGGTCGTAGCATTTTTGACGAGTTTGTTTTTGGTCGCCACCGATGAGGTTCGAGAATCAGGCGCGATGGAAGTGGTTTATGAGCCTGTTTTTTGTGTAACGACTCCGTGCCCTCAATTCAAGATTGTCGAGATCAATGGGGATAAGCCCAAAGAAAATATGGGCGCGGATATCTCAGATTTGGATCTCAAAACATTGCCGATTCGAAAGCCCTTTTTGATTATTGGTACCTGGGTGAGAGAAGGCGACTATTTTAAAGTCACGCCCAAAGAAGTCATCATTACTTCACGCGAAAAAGTGAAGCCGCAATTGCCAGCCACTGAGTCAAAGGACAAGTGAGGTGAGCAAAGTCACCCATTGTGTCAGCGTCATTTTGGCGGCAGGCGCGAGCACGCGCATGAAGTCACGTCGATCCAAATTACTCCATTCTGTTTTGGGGCGACCATTGATTCATTGGTCAATCGATTTGGCGGGATGGATCTCTGACAAAATTGTTGCGGTGGTCGGTCATCAAAAAGAGGAGCTGATTGCCGCGATTGAACCTTTGAATGCAGAGAATTCTTTTCGATTTGCTATTCAAGCTCAAGCGCTGGGAACAGGTCATGCGGTTCAGTGTGCTTGGAAAGAAATCGAAGAAGTCAGCACGCCGGAGTCCATGGTGTTTATCATGGCGGGGGATGCGTTTCTGCTGAAGCGAGAGAGCTTAGAGGCTTTTGTCGAACACCATCAAGCGACGAAGGCGCAGCTCTCCGTCATGACGTTTGAAAGCCGAGATCCCGGCGCCTACGGTCGGATCCTTCGCAACTCTCAGGGTCAGATTGAGCGCATCATTGAGAAAAAGGATGCGACAGCGGATCAGCTCAAAATTCGTGAAGTCAACTCAGGCTTTTATTTGGTCAACCGCGCCATCTTGCAAGAGGCACTCAAATCTCTCGATAACAAAAATCAGGCGAAAGAATTTTACCTGACGGACCTTGTTCCGTTTTGTCGCAAAGTGGGACATTTGGTGCAGACATTTTTGATTTCGGAAGAAGAAGGATTAGGGGTTAACACTCAAAACGACTTGGCGATGGTCACTCGTATTATGCGAGATCGTATTAATGAATGGTGGATGCTGAACGGTGTTCATATGCAAGCGCCTGAGACCACGTGGATCGAGACCGATGTTCAACTCGCGCCGGATGTTACGATTGCACCAGGAGTTCTCATTAAGGGGCGATCAAAGATTCAGTCGGGAGTTCAGCTGGGGGCTTATTCGGTGATCGAAGATTGTGAAATTGGCGAATCAGTTGTGGTCGAGCCTTACTCACATCTTCATCAAGCAAAAGTGGGAGCGGAAAGTCGCGTGGGTCCGTTTGCGCGCCTCAGGCCTGGAGCACAACTCGATCGACGCGTGCATATCGGAAATTTTGTCGAAGTCAAAAAATCTCATATGAGTGAAGGCTCCAAAGCCAATCATCTCGCCTATATTGGTGATGCTGAAGTCGGACGAGAGTCCAATATTGGTGCTGGAACCATCACCTGCAATTATGACGGGATTTCGAAGCATCCTACGAAGATTGGAGATCGCGTTTTTATAGGTTCAAATACATCCTTAGTCGCTCCCGTCGAAATTGCCACTGGGGCGATGGTGGGTGCGGGCTCTGTGATTTCTAAAAATGTTCCAGCGGACGCTTTGGCTGTGGAACGAGCGGATCAGAGAGTGATTGAGCAAGGTGCTGCCAAATTTAGGCAGAGAAAAAGCAGAGGGTAGATTTTATGTGCGGAATTGTGGGTTATGTGGGCCATCGAGAAGCAGCGCCCATCGTGCTCTCGGGTCTCAAGAGACTAGAGTATCGAGGCTATGACTCTGCAGGTGTTGCCGGATTTGAAGGCTTGCCTTCGGGCCCACGTCTTAAAATTCTTCGATGCGAAGGCAAGCTCGATAATTTGATTCAGACGATGAAGCGGGATCCCATCTCAGGGACGAGTGCCATCGGACATACGCGATGGGCGACGCACGGAAGACCTTCGGAGCGAAACGCGCATCCTCATCGATATAAAGAAGTCGTTATTGTGCACAATGGAATCATCGAAAACTACAATGAGCTCAAGGCGGGCTTGATCCGAAAGGGACACGAGTTTTCTTCAGAAACGGATTCGGAAGTCATCGCGCATCTTTTGCAAGTCTCTCTCGAGAAAGAAGGGGACTTTGAAATGGCTTGTCGTCAAGTCGTCAAAATGCTCAAAGGCGCGTTTGCCTTGTCGGCGGCATGGACTAAGGATCCCAAAAAACTTTTTGTAGCCAAACAGCAGTGCCCCATTGTTTTGGGGCTTGGCAAAGATGAGCAGTTTATTGCTTCTGATGTTCCGGCACTTTTGGATTATACAAAGGATTTTATTTTTTTAGAGGACGGCGAAATGGCCTTTGTGGAGCCTGCGCATGTGCGAATTTTTACGTTTGCGGGCAAGGCCGTGAATCGAAAATCACACCGAGTCGAATGGTCGCTTGCGATGGCAGAACGAGAAGGCTTTCCGCACTTTATGCTCAAAGAAATTTTTGAGCAGCCGCGAGTTTTGAGAGACACATTGCGAGGTCGAATTAAATCTCAGTTTAATGGAATTGTGTTTGATACGGTTAAGTTCAAAGACTCTCAGTGGAAGAAGTTTAAGTCGGTGAGTCTGGTGGCTTGCGGAACAGCATGGCATGCGAGTCTATTGGGCAAGTATTGGATTGAGGCGTTTTCTCGAGTACATGCCGAAGTCGAACTCGCCTCGGAGTTTAGATATCGCGAGCCCGTGATATTGCCTCAGTCACTTTGTGTGGCGGTTTCTCAGTCAGGAGAGACGGCGGATACTTTGGCCGCACTTACCGAAGCAATTAAACGCAAGATGAACCCATTGGCGATCACCAACTGTGTAGAGAGTTCACTCGCTCGCCGAGCGAAGAACGTCATTTACACTCATGCAGGCCCCGAGATTGCTGTGGCCTCTACAAAATGTTTTTTGGCACAGACGACAGTCCTTTGTATGCTGGCGGTTCACCTGGCCAAAGTTCATCAAACTCAATCGAGCAAATGGATCACACAGATCCTCAAGGACCTGGCCGAGCTGCCCGAAAAAGTTGAGAGGATTCTCAAGCAAAACGATTCGATCAAATCGATTGCCGAGAAGTACTCTCAGTTTAATCAGTATTTTTATTTAGGCCGGGGCCTCTCTTATCCCGTGGCGCTCGAAGGGGCTCTGAAGCTTAAGGAAATTTCTTATATCAATACGCAAGCGTATCCCGCGGGAGAAATGAAGCACGGTCCGATTGCATTGATTTCGGAAGACTGGCCTGTAGTCTGCGTGGCTCCAAAGGGAGATCATCAGGAGAAGATGCTTTCAAATATTCAGGAAGTGAAGGCTCGAGGAGGCCGCATTATACTCGTGGGGACGGAGGGCGATGAAGAAGCAGCGAGCCTTGCTGAGGTTTTTATTCCGATACCCAAAGTAAGAGTGGAGCTCGCGCCGATCCTGACGACTGTTGTCTTGCAGATTTTTGCTTACCATATGGCCATCCTTCGAGGGACAGATGTAGATAAGCCAAAAAATCTCGCAAAATCTGTCACCGTGGAGTGAACAAGCGCTTGAAAGTCCGAATGTCTCCGCACTAAAATGCGGATTATGGCAAAAAAGAATGAAATGTTAGTCATCAGTAGCAAGGCGAAAGCTGTGCTCAAAAAAGCAAAATGCAATACGGCGGGGGACGCTCTCGAAGGTCTCAATGCGGTGATCTATTGGTATTTGGAACAGGCTGCTAAACGAGCCAAAGCCAATGGCCGAAAGACCGTTCGCGCGCACGATTTTACTGCTTAATGGAGTTCAAAAATTAATTAGATGAATTTTTTGGGGCCGTTATTGTCCCCAAAGAATTCTTCGATAATTCTTTTTGAGACAGTGATGATTTGTTTGTTTCTCAGATAAACAACAAATGCATCCAAGATCTTTTGGATATTGGGAGTGATTTCATCAAATCGAATTCCCATGCCAAGATTCTCTCTCCCTTTTTTGTGATTGACCGCCCAGTTGACGCGAACGACTTCGCCATTCACCTGCAGCGTTCCCAAATCACCAGGAAGAGTAAGCTTTAAAGAAACTCTGGTTCGCGGAGCGACGAGCTTTTCGGTGCGAACAAACAATCCATCGGCGGTAATATCCCCGATATCCACTTCGAGTTCATTGCCCTCGAGGTGCAAATGAGCCTTCTCTGAAAGTAGTGGAATACGAATCCCTGCTCTTTTATCTTTTGACTTCAATGGCTCCATATTGTTCTTAGACTCCCTTAAAATCTGCTATTTCATCCCTAACCCTAAAGAGCTGAATTTCTTTATCTTTCTAGCTCGATTCGAGTTACTTGTAACCAAAGATCGATAAATCGACTTTAGTTACACCCTACAAGTGCAATCCACATACCAAGCTTAAAGTGGCTTAAACCGCTGAGATTTTGAGGTTTGCTGCGGCGCCCAGGGGACAATTTTTGTCCTTTCGTCCGCAGCGGGGGCAGCGCCCAAAAGTGGGTTTGGAGATACCATCAATATATCTATGGCCGGGGGTAGAAAGCATCGAGTTTTGATTGCGGATGAATCTATCACGATTCAAAAGCTGGTTCATATTGGGCTCGCGGGCTCGACCTTTGAAGTCATTGCAGCCTCCGATGGACCTGATGCCCTTCAGAAAGTGAAAACCCTAAAACCTGAACTCGTGCTGGTTGATTCGGCCCTCCGTCGGACTTCTGGACTCGAAGTCGTCGATCAAATCAGGGGCGATTCTGCTCTTACAAAAACCAGAGTGGTTTTATTGACGGGAAAGCTCACACGCGACGAAGAAGCCAAAGCCAAAAAGACATTGGCTGACGAAGTCCTCGCTAAGCCTTTTGATGCTAAGACATTACTCGATCTTGTTCATCGTCTTGTGTTGGACGAAGAATCAGAAGACGAAACTCCTATCGTTAAAGTTCATCCGCCCTCTCAAGGTGAGGACCTCCCAAAAATCGAAAAGATTAATCGACGGCTCAAAGATGCCGTTGAGTCCGTCAAGAACGAGCCTCTTACTGACGAAGATACAGCCAAAGTAAGGCCTGAGGATTTTAAGCAGCCAGTGAAAACAGATGCTGTTCGTGCGGAAAGCGCGCCTCCTGTTCAGGGGGCCGCACCTGTCTCCGATGAAAAGCTCGAAGCTCTCGTGAAAACTGAAGTTCAGGCGTGGCTACAGACAAATTTGGCTCCCCTTGCTGAGCGCCTTCTCAAAGAAGAGATCTCCAAGCTGACAAAGAACTCCTAAGCTCAGATCACCGACAGACTCTTTTGGGTATTTCCGTTGCATAAATCGTCGATCCCCTATGCAAAAAGCTGCAAATGCGAGCGGAGCTTGCTTTGTCGAAAATTAAGATGTGGCCGATGAGTGGCCGCATGAAGTGGCATTAAATTGGGGGAGAGAAGGTTGCCATACTCAGAGGCACTCAGTTTGCACCTCAGATCAAGCATGGGAGGACGATTTATGAAACATCAACTTTTGTTACTCAGTCTCGGATTCATCGCAACTTTAACCAGTGTCAGTGCACGGCCTGCAGCAACGGTGCCTACTGATGATACTGAGGTCTCGGATCTTGCGTGTCATTCGGCATGTGAAAAACGGCGCAACATTGAACTTACCGAAAGCGATATTCAACTCTCCCGAGAAGGGAACCAGTGTGTCTATGACCACTGGAGAAGAATTTTAGAGATTCCAGAAGAACAAAGACCGGTGGCCTGCCAGGGCTTTCAAACGCAACGGTCATTGGACGATTGTTTGCACAGAGAATGTGTAAACAGCACAACTGCCGGTTGCATTATCTGGAGATACTCAAAGGATGAAGGCAATGAATGCATTTCAAATGCGGTAGATCGTAGATTCAAGCGAGATGCTGAGATTGAAGAGAGATTTAATATATGTGCAGCAAGCTGTGTGCAACCGGATAGTATTCCGCAGATCTTTGAAGACTAACACATACAACGGGAGTAAATCACTCCTGGTTGTGAGTCTTAAGTCTTTTCCATACGACGAACTGAGTTCGACACAAGATGAAGGTTTTGCTCTCATCGAAAGAGGAGAGACGCCTCCGTTTTTTGTGACTGCGGATCGACAGACCAAGGGTCGTGGTCGAATGCAGCGAACTTGGCATAGCGAATCCGGGCGCTCACTCACAATGACTTTGATGATCCAAATGCCCGCTCACTCGATGCCGGGACTCTCAGCCGTTGTTGGCTTGTCGATCTTGGAGGTTTTAGAAAATGAGAACCTCAAACTCAAGTGGCCCAATGATTTGATGCTCAATGATCAAAAGGTCGGCGGAATTTTGATCGAATCCCGAAGCCACGGAAACCTTGCGGACATTGCCATTGGGATTGGACTCAATCTCTTTTCGCTTGAAGGTGCGGACTACAAATCGCTGGAGCAGAATGTCTCAGCACTTTCTGTTGCCGAATCCGTTTTAAAGTATGCGAAGGAGTTGGAAGCGAAGGGTTTTGCTCGGTCTAAGTCAAAATACGAATCCAAATTGTGGCGTCTTCATGAAGTTGTAGATTTCAGTGTTCAAGGCCAAGTTCATAAGGTTCGAATCATGGGGATCGATGAAATGGGTTTTCTTTTGACTGAGTCCGGTGGAAAGTTAGTCATTAATTTGGATGGAGAAATCCTTTTTGAGTAAGCGGATTACATTTCTCAAGATAGGCAACTCACGCCTGACAGCAATGCGCGGCAGACAAAAAGTTTATGCCGCTTCTTCTCGTCAGGGGCTCAAGAGCCTTAAAGAATTTCTAAGGGGGCAGATCATTTTTGCGAGCGTGGTTCCCTCTTTGACGCGAGAGCTTGAGAAAATATTTCGCTCTGCCATTGAGATTAAAGTCTCAGATTTTCCCATGAAGATGCCGTATACAAAAGGCTTAGGTGTGGATCGAGCGCTCAATGTTTTTGGAGCGATGAATTTGTATCGGGGCAATCTTGTTGTTGTGGATTTTGGAACAGCGACGACGGTGGAGTTTGTCAGTCGTCAAAAAAAGTATTTGGGTGGATGGATCTTGCCGGGAACTCAGTTGATGCTTGAGTCTTTGGCGCGCGGAACGGCGGCTCTTCCTCCTCTGAAAGAGTCATCCAAACCTTCTTTGCGCGAAGGAGTGTCGACAGCTACTTGTATGGAGAGAGGTGTTCTGGCAGCTCAATCGGGAATTGTGACAAGTGCTCTCAAGCTCATGCGTCACAAGAGCAAGTCTCGCGTGACGCTCATTGTGACGGGGGGAGGATGGCTGAGATACAAGTCTCTCTTGGGGCCAGGCGTTAAGGTAGAGCCAGATCTCATCTTTGAGGGCATGAAGAGACTCGCTACAATAAAGGGATGGTCCCTGCGGTAGCTGAACTTCCGGAGAGTCTTCAAAAGATTCTCAATCCTCAGAATCCAAAAATGTTGATGGCTGTCGCCAATGGTTTGGCTCCGCTTCCTCCGCAGACACTGGTAGAGGCTTGGGTTTGTCTCATCAAAGGAACGGATCCCGCATTAGCAACTGCGGCCCAAAAGACGCTCATCAGCTTTCCCGAGAAAAACCTAATGGCCGTCATTCAGGGAGCGCTCGCAGGATGGACGCTCGGACTGCTCGCGGAGATTTTTCTTTCTTCGGAAACTATTCTCGAGGCTATTTTGCTCAATCAAGAAACTCCGGATGATGCCTTTGTGCTTGCTGCCAAATCATCGACTGAAAAAATTACTCAGCTCATCGCTAACAACCAGGAGAGAATCATTCAAGCTCCCCAGATTGTGCCGGCGCTCGAATCCAATCCCAAGAATCTCAAGAGTAATACGGATCGATTGCGACACTTCTTGGGTTTGGCGGGAATTTTTATTCCGGGAGATAAGACACCAGAGGCGGATGACGATAGTCTTAAGGGGCTTGATTTTTCGAAGCTTGAAGCAGATGGATCAGAAGAAAAGCCAGAAGATCAAAAGGACGCCGCCGTCGATGCACTCCTCAAAGCAAATTCTCGTTTGGATGATAGCCAAAGACAGAGTTTGGCCACGTACATCAGCAAAATGAATGTCGGTGGCAAAATTAAACTCGCCTTAAAAGGAAACAAAGAAGCGCGGCAGATTTTGATTCGAGATGTGAACGCGATCGTGGCGGTTTCGGTTTTGAAGTCACCTCGAATAACCGATAACGAAGTCGCCGCCTACGCACGCCTCAGAAATGTCTGCGATGATGTGATTCGGTATATGGCGAGTTTTCCGATGTTTACAAAGCATTACGACATTAAGTTTTGCTTGAGTCTGCATCCCAAAACTCCGATTCAACAGGCGATGGGATTTATCAAGTTTTTGACTCTCAAAGATCTCCAAAAGGTCAGCAAAGACCGGGGCGTTCCTACGCCCGTCAAGAAAGCCGCCAAGCAACTCCTCGAACAGAGACGAAAGTAGAATCTATTGTTTGAGAGAGTCAATTTGTGGTCGTTGAGTGGCAGGAGTCCCTTCCATTTTATTTTATTTTTTGAATCCATTGACGGACTTATTTTAAAAAAAAAGAGTTCTTGGAATGATGATGTTGTTCCTTGGGATTGTTTCCGCACTCGTATCTGATCCAGAGACATTAACAGAGAAGCGCTCTTCAGCGCCCATAGTCTTTATAGTCCGCGCGCGGGCAAATTCTAATGGTGAAGGTAAGTTGGAATACAAAAGTGAGATCTTTACAGCTCAAAGATTTCAAAAGATTTTGGGCAGACTATCACCGGAGACAGAGTTCAGAACAATTGAAGTTTCTGATTTAAGAGAACTTTCATTGAGCATTAATTCTCATCTAGATCGCAAAAGAGCGTTTCAGGGGTTGATTCTTCAGGGGCATGGTGGTGCAGATGCCTTTTATATGCCGAGGCTTGTAGGAGGTGATTCGCAGGAGAAGTGGAGGCTCTCCGGCCAGCAGATTGCTCGCCACATTCTCAATGTTGCGGAGGCCAATACCATGGCAAATACCGCGTTTGTTTATACGAATTCCTGTGCCAATTTTTATCGTGAGTCCGACAAAGACGGCGGCTTAGACAGTGAGCTCATTCAAGGACTTGTTGGCTTGACGGCGGGGGACAAACCAAAACTGGAGAACTTTGTACTTATTGGGCACCTCGGCATGGCGGGCTTCTACGAGTGGCGACGGGCGTGGTTGACGGATCGAATATTCAAGGCCCTTAAAACTGAACTGGAGGTGATTGGATGGGGTGGCGCTAAAAGCCAGTTTCAAGAAATTGGGGTTCGATCGGCTTTAGTGGCTTATGCGCTTGGGCTTGTTTCAATCCCTTTGTTGGAAGGCGCTCACGCAAGTTCCTGGGCACTTTTAGCAGGAGTTCCGCTCGCGACGATTGAATCTGTGAGGAATCTTCTGCGACTTAATTATATTGCCGTGCAAGGTCGCGCGATCATATTGGCTCGCGGTGAAGTTTTTCATGATAAGGACCTCATTATTCGGAAAGGACTGACTTTGGCGGCCACAACGAGTGCGTGTCGCTCAGCGTTGAGTCGGTTGATGAGAAAAACCTAAAAAAAAGTAAAGAGGCCCGATTATTGTTGGATCGAAAACGTTTCAGCCGGATTTCGGTAGAACGGCAGGACCCTCGACAAAACTGGCGGAGGAGGAGGGATTCGAACCCCCGATAGAGTTGCCCCTATGCCAGTTTTCAAGACTGGTGCCTTCAACCACTCGGCCACTCCTCCACTCTGTTGCGTTCGGCTCTGCCTTCACATGCAATAGCTGGTCGCGTAGGTCTCAGTACCGATTTACTGGGATCGCTCTACTTATGCAAAACGAAATTATTTTCCTTTCGGCTTTTGGAGTGGTCCTTTAGCATTTTTTCAAATGACGATCGAAAACCTTGTTCCCGTGCGCCCCAAACCCTCTCCATGGCCTTGGCTTGGAGCCTTGTCTCTCTCCTTTATATCCATGGGTTTTGGCATGAGTGCTGAGCCGAGTTCGACGACAGCGGGGGTGAGCGCGGCTGCGGGGGGGCTTGTGGTGATCCTGTTTGGCCAAAAGTTCATTCTCGCTATCGGCAAGATTTTTCGCTCTGCCAATATGAATACCCTGATCGGTATCAGTATTTTGGCTTCGTTTGGACTCAGCATTTGGAATTGGTCGAAGGGGGATTTGCATCATCTTTATTTTGAAGCGGCCTCCTTTATTGCGGCCTTTGTACTCTTTGGCCAATACCTCGAAGGCTGGATTCTTTGGAAGATGCACCACCAAATGTCAGGGCTTGCGCTATTGCTTCCCAAAAAAGTCCGGCGGATTTCCGACAATGCCACGGAGCAAGAGATCGACATCGGGGAGATTCGCGTCGGTGATCAGTTAAAAATTTTGGTCGGAGAAAGAGTTCCCGCGGACAGTATTATTTTGTCCGATCAAGGTGCAACTTTTGATGAGAGCGTTTTGACGGGTGAGTCAAATCCTGTGACGAAACTCAAATCCGGTCATGCTGTTCAAGGGGCTCTCAATGTTGGGCAGCCCATTCTTGTTCGAGTCACTCAAATCCCTGGCCAATCGCTTTATGCCAACTTGGTTCGTGAAGTACAAACGAGTTTGAGTTCGAAGCCAGAGATTCAAAAATCCGTCGATCGGATTGCCACGATTTTTGTTCCGCTCGTTGTTTTGATCGCGGCAGCGGCGGGTTATTATTGGTGGCGCCAATCTCCGGAGACAGATCTGTTTGTGCAGACCACGATTGCGGTCCTTGTGATTGCATGTCCTTGCGCACTCGGGATGGCGACGCCTACTGCATTGTTTGCGGGAGCACTGCGAGCGGGGCGCAAAGGAATCTTGCTCAAGTCTTTGGATGCTGTGGACCGTGTGGGAGATCTGACGCAAGTGGCTTTTGATAAAACAGGAACCCTGACCGAAGGTCGTCCCAGTGTTCAGCGAGTCAAAGCGGTAGATCATGTCAGTCACACCGAAATCTTGGAATGGGCGCTCGCAGTAGAAAGAGATTCCGAACATCCCTATGCCCAAGCGATTCGCACTCATGCGCTCAAAGAAAGGGCGCGAGAGCTCCAGGCGACTGATATCAAAGTGGCATTGGGGCGAGGAGTTTGTGGGAGCGTCCAAAAGGATAAGGCCACTCATCAAGTCGTTGTCGGAAATCTCGTTTGGATGTTCGAGAACGATTTTGATTCTACTCAGGTCCCCGCAGACCTGGTTTGGGAGTCCGAAGGAACGCATGAAACCTCTATTTGGGTGGGCGTGGACAAAAAGATCCTAGGGATCATTTTTTTAGCTGATAAAATTCGCGAAGGGGTGGCAAAAACTCTCGAGGTCCTCACCAACGAAGGATTGGAAGTCGGAATGATCACAGGGGATTCGGAAGTGGTGGCCAAAGCGATGGCCAAGTCCCTCAAGCTCAAATTTATTCATGCCGGAGTTTTGCCGTCCGAAAAGGCAACCATAATAAAGCGTCTGCATACGCCCAAAAAGAAAGGTCTCGATTATTTGTATCAAAAGGTCGCGTTTGTGGGGGATGGAGTCAACGATGGCCCCGCTTTGGCGGAGGCTCATATTGGAATTTCGATGGGCAGTGGATCATCACTCGCTCAGTCGACCGCAGATGTTGTCTTACTTTCCAATGATATTCGACAGGTTCCCGCGACTCTTGAGATCTTGAGACAGACAAAGACCTTGGTGTTGCAGAATTTATTTTTGAGTTTTGGATACAACATTCTCGCCATTCCTGTTGCCGCGGGAGTTCTCTATTCATGGAAGGGGATTTTACTCAATCCCATGATCGCCGCGGGTGCGATGGCCTTGAGTAGTTTAAGTGTGCTCGGCAACTCTCTCAGAGCTTTACGTTCTTGAGCATTTGGTTATTCTAGGGGGGCTATGACGAACCATCCTTTATTGACCAATATTCTTTTGTTTGTGATTGCCGCATTACTTTTGGTGCTCGTGATTCAGAACGGAATGAATTCCAGTGCTCCTCGACCTCAGTTTGTGTCGGAATCTTCCATGCCACATTCTGGAGGAGGTCATCCTGCCGTCAATTCGGGCGCAGGACCGATGGGGCAAAATATGTTTTTCTTAGCTGTCAGAGGGTTTCCCGACGGTTGCGAAGGCAAAAAAGTTTTGGCTGATTGTGACAGTCCCGCGGCTCAGGCCGTCAAAGCAGCAATTGAGGCCCAAGTGGCAGAGGGCAAAGGACCTCGCCAAGTATTTGATTTTATTGTAGAAAAGTGGGGAGAGGGGGCTCTTACGGAGCAGGCTCAAAAGATTCGGAGCATGCGCCCTAAGAAATAGTCACTGTGAACGCCGATATCGATAAAATTCGTCGGACTCGACTTTGCAAAAATCTCCCCGAGCGAGCGTTTGAAAAGCTCATTTCTCTCATCAAGATTCGTGTGTTTCAAAACGGTGAAGACGTTTTGCAATACGGGCGTGATCGTGAGTTCGAGAAGCATTTTGGCTATGTGATTCAGGGCCGAGTCTTGTTTTTGGCGGCGGACTCAAAACCTCTTGGCGTCGTAATCAAAGATGAATTTTTTTTGGGACGCTCCTTTAGTCTGAATGATACTCCGGTCCATCGAGTGATTGCCGCGGCAGAGGGCACCCTTGTGTTTTTCTTCCCCAAAGAAGTGTTTTCTTCTCTTTCTCAAGCCAATCACGACTATGCCGAAATGCTCGAGGAGATTTACGAATCCATTTTTGAACGGGCCAAACTGATTGGTAAGGATCCAACAGCCCCAAAGACGATTCAAGATTGGATTGTGAGTCCTGATCAGGGAAAGACTCTCTCAGATTGGGTAGGCGTCATCGAAAAAAAGCGCCTGCAGGGACTCGAAAAAAAGGCCAAGGATTCGCGGCAGCGTGCAAAGCTTGTCGGTATCTGGACGATTGTTTTGATGTTTGCGGGAGTGCTTACGTACGAATCTTTGCTCAGACATTGGGAGCGAGGATATTCTTGGATCGAGAAGTGGATTCCGTATTTTAGGTTAGAAGAATTTCAGCCAGGCACGCGTTGGAATATTTTTTTGGGAATTGCGGGCTTTAGTTTTGTGATTCTTACGATGGGGCACACCTTAGTCAAAATGGGGATTCGCAAATGGCACTGGAAGGTCAATTTTCAGATGTCTCAGCAGATTCATTTGATGTTTGGAATTTTGGGGTCATATCTCATTGTCCTCCATGTAGCGTTTGGAGTTTCGGGCGTGAACATCGCTTATTGGGCGTACTATGCGGTGATGATCTCTGTCTTTACCGGATTTGTGGGGCACTTCATTAGTTCTCAGATTCCAACAAGTATTCGCGGTGAAAAGCTCCGGCTGGATTCACTCAAAGGAGAGCAGCAAAAGCTCCAGCAAAAGGCAGAGATGCTTTTGCACGATGATCAGCTTTATAAGACATCCGTCATTATGATTTCGCAGGGAGTGCCTTCAAATTTTTGGGCCAATCTCATTCAGGGGCCTCTCTTGTTTTTGAAGGCACGTCAGGTTCAGTCTTCGCTCGAAGATTTGGGAATGGGGAGTCGAGGGGCAAAGGTCGCAGCAGATCTCATTCGAAAAGAATTTCAAATGCGCCAAAAAATTAAATTTTTGGAGTTTTCCAATGCAGCCCTCAAACGATGGTTGCTGATTCATAAGCCCATTGCGTACTGCGCTTATGCGTTAGGATTCGTGCATGTGATTCTGGTACTTTTATCCCTTTGATGAACTAGCAATCTTGGTTGCCATCGTGGGCGAGTAGACTCTTCCCTTCCAGACAGAGCGAGCGCCTCGCCAGTAGCGAAGGGCCGAACTCCACGTCATCGCCATATAAAAACATCCGATGACGGGCATCAAAAATGCCCAGGCCCGACTCAATCCATAAAATCTGAGAGTGGGGGTATAAGTGATTGCCATGGCTAAATTCCCAGCGAGGAGTGTTAAAAAAACAGAGTCCGAAAATGGAAGCAACAGTCCTAATGGCGCAAAAATAAACATGGCACTCATAATGACGGTTACAAGCCCTAAGAGAGTTCGAGAATATCCAAGCTGAGTAAAGGCAGAGCGCGCCACCATATTCCAGATCGTTTCTAAATTCTCATAGGAGCGATGGCTTCGCGCGGAGCGAGTGAGAGCGACATAAGTTCTAAACCCGTGCACCTTAAAAGTCTGAGCGAGTTTGCAATCATCAATGAGAGCGTCCCTTAAAACTCCAAAGCCTCCCACCGCATCGAGGGATTTGGTCCTGAGCAAAATGCAACCTCCTGCGGCCACTCCAAATTTAAAGCGAGGATGATTTCCCCACGCAAAGGGATAGAGAAGTTTAAAGAAATAAATAAACGAAGGTATCAAAAGCTTTTCCCAAAAGGCTTGCATTCGCAGCTCGACCATCAGGGAAACAAGATCCAGGCCTTCGCGTTCCATTTTGAGTTTGAGAGCTTTAAGGATCCCCGGAAGCAAATCGATATCGGCATCGATCAACAATGTATAGGGAGTTTGTACTCGCGCTCGACCTTGCTCGAGGGCCCAGAGTTTTCCGGCCCAACCCTCAGGAAGTGGTGTCCCACCGATCACATCAACTTGAGAACCGCCTGCATTGAGGGCGAGCTCCCGAGTTTGATCAGTACTTTGATCGTCGATGACCAGGATTTTAAATTCGTCGCCCTGGCGTTTGAGTCCTTTCAGAGTTTGCTCGATCGAATCCGCTTCGTTTCGTGCAGGAATGAGAACAGTAATATCGGATAACGAAATCCCATCGCGGATCCCTACGTCCGGAAGGCTTGAGATTTCTTCGCGAGTACTCCAAGGTCTCCACGGCAAGAAGAGGATAATGCCCCAGGTCGCAGCCCCCAAGAGGGCGAGAGCTTCAAAGACTTCCAAGAAAATCATTCTCTTTGGCTAAATCATGGGCCCGAAGAGTCAAGACTAAAGGACCTCAAAACAGTTTTTCCGCGTTGAAATTCAATCTGATCGCCCTTCGCTCGATATCCATCGGCTCGGATTTCAACGAGATAGCGGCCTTCTTTGACTTTAAGATTTAATTGTCCGGTGGGATCTGCTGTTCCCACTGTGACTTCGCCGGTGTCGACATGCTTGAGGCTCACTCGTGCGCCGACGCCTCTTCCGCTCGCATCTGTCACAGTGGCTACAAAATCGGCCAATGTTTCGCCCGTTGCCTTTTTGAGTTCGATATCGACCGTCACTCGCTCACCTGGCTTCAATGACAAAAACTTACTTGAGGATTCAAATCCTTCTTTGGCAAATACCACTCGACCGGCGCTCAAGCTTCTGAAGTAACGTACAAACTTTCCATCGGCAGCTGTTTTTGATGCTCTGAAGTCTCCATTTTCTGGCATCGATATCTCAACGCCTTCCATGGGCAACTTAGTTTGCGCATCGATGACTCGACCCTGAACCGTATTAAACTCCAAATCTCTCTCGAGACCGGAGATCATTCGTTCGCGCTCTGTCAGAGATTTCTTTACCGTTTCATATTCGCGTTGATTAACGCCGACTTCTCCAGCACGTCGACCAAACTGAGAAATTCCAAATCCAAACACAGCATTCCAGAGAGGAACTGCCGGTGAAACAGGTCGAGCAATCACCGAAATCGGATGAGCCTTAAATGAGCTGATTCCAAAGTCTACGGCGCCAAAGATCTCAATATTTTTTTGAGGGAAGGGATTGCCCTTGAGTCCGAGAGTCACCCATTTGGGAGCTCGCGAAAGACTCTGGTCCATAGGCTTGTTCATCGCAAACTCTAAGCTTGGACAAAAATCTTCAAAGGGAAGTTCGATCCCAAGGCCCGTCGTAATGACTTGCGATGAATACATATCGTAGGCCAGCGCATCAAAGTCGAGCACGTAGGTGTCTGAGTCATCAAAGATTCGATCCGCATTCGCCATGCGGTAGCCCACATTAAAATGAGTTCGATAGGGGAATAGTTTTGCATCGGACTGATCGTGGGTGAGGATGAATGTGGGGGAGACATCAGGGGCATTTAAAAATCGAGTCAATCGCTGTCCCAGATTGACGGACAATGACAAACCTGCGGTGAGTCGCTGAGGTGAGAGTGACATCCATTGTCCGACATCATAAGTTCCCGTCACGGCCACACCACCGCGAACATGATTGATGGTCTGACTTCCGGCACTCAAACCTGGGCCAGTAGAGCCGACGTCAGGTTCGCTCGTGGTTCGTTTGAATCCGCCAAAAGCACTCAAGTGAATCTCGGGAAGTAGTGCATATCCAAATCCCAAAGTGGCCTCGGAAGCATCCACAGTCGAATTCTGAGAATCTTTCAGCAAATCTCTTTGGTAAAAATACTGAACTGATGTCCGAAAGTGATACTCATCTTGTTCATTGACGTCGGCAGAAAGCAGACGAAACAGTCCTTTTTGCGCGGTCAAGGTTTCGGAAGAATTTGAATCAGCGTGCAAGACATTAGAGAGACCTGTGAGAATGAATACAAGACCGACAGAAATCCATGGCTTCAACATAGAAAGAGTTTAGAATTGGCAGAGGGAGCTTTTAAAGCCTTTTTTTGACGATGAAAGATAAAGATTCAAAAGATAAGCCTGGATCTCATGATTCTGTCCTGGATCCCTCTGTCGAACCGACTTTGATCGAGGTTGAAGACCCTCTTGTAGGAAAGACGGTCGGTCGCTATCAAATCCTTGAGTATGTGGCCAAAGGCGGGACGGGCACCGTCTACAGAGCTTTGGATACTGTTCTCAATCGAGAGGTCGCCGTCAAACTCCTCCATGAGCACCTCGAATCCAAGCGTGAAATTGGTGAGCGATTCAAAAAAGAAGCGATGCTGATCGCACAAATGAGGCATCCCAATATTCTCACTGTGTTTGATCTCCTCGATTATCAAGGACGAGCCGCCCTCGTAGTGGAGTTCATGCCAGGGATTACCTTGTCGACACTCATTAAGCAGACAGAGAGAGTTCCTGAGGACTATGTCTTTATGCTGGCGTCTGAGATTCTGCAGGGACTCAAGGCCGCACACGAAAAGGGAATTATTCATCGCGATATCAAGCCAGCCAACGTACTTTTGCATCCCGATTTGGGAGTCAAGATTTCGGATTTTGGTTTGGCCAAAGTAGTGACTCATGATGATGGACTGACCAAGCAGGGGATTTTTGTAGGGACTCCGAGCTTTTCTTCCCCAGAGCAGATCGAAGGTCGTGCGGTGGATCAACGAACCGATATTTTTAGCCTCGGACTGACTCTCTATATATTGGCCACCCGCGCTCATGCCTTTAAGCAAAAGGGGGATTCAACAACGACGGTTTGGTTCAAGATCGTCAAAGGCAAATTCGAAGCGGCTCGCAATATTGACCCAACCTTATCGCCGGATTTTGAACGGATCATTAATAAGGCTCTGCAAGTGGATACGGCCAAGCGATACGCGAATGCGACAGCGATGCTAGCGGATGTCGAAGAAGTTCTCAAAAAAAGAGGTTTAGCTCCCTATGCTTCGAAGCTGAGAGACTACCTCAAATCTCCGGAAAAATTTTTGCAACCCTCGGGTCCGGCTGTCAAAGCCACAACATTCGGTCGATTGATGATGGGGGTTGGGGTTGTGATCGCTCTCGGTCTGGGCGCATTGTGGTGGATGAAAGAAGACACCCTCAAAAATTTAGAACAAGCCAGCGAAACCGAAGTCGCCACACCGACACCGACGATGGATCCTCAAGTAGAAAAATCCGTCGAAGAGCCAGCAGTTCCAGTCGTCGAACCTGAAGTGGCTGAGACGGATGCTACTGATCCCGTTCCAGAAGCTGTTCCAGTGCCAGCACCCACAAAGCCCAATCCAAAAGTCACGTCTGTCCCCAAAATTGTAGATGTGCCAGTTCCCACAGCACTCAATCTCCCCAAGCGGGCGGTCGTCATTGCGGAGTCGCTCAAGAATGTTCCTGGATATCGCTGGTCTTGGAATCAGCCGGCGAAGTTTGATCTTGCCACGAATGCCCAATTCAAAAATCCAGTGGTGACTTCGGCCAAGCAGGTTCAGGCAAGAGAAATTGGAACACTAGGACTCGGAAAGTATTTTTGGAGAGCGGGTGCGGAGTCGGGAAGTTTGGTGATTCAAACTTCTTCGGATTACAAAAAGATAAGCTGGCCAACACGACGAGCAGTGACGGTTCTTTCGCGATTTGATGATGTGGAGCTTCAAATCAATCCGTGGAATCAGGAACTCAGACTTGATTGGAGTGCGGGGCCTTCGGCGGGTTCATTTAAACTCGAAGTTGCGACAGATGAGAGCTTCAAGAATCTCTTGTTCTCCGGAAGCCTCGTCGAAAAATCCTACAAAATTCAGCGTCAGTGGACAAAAAATCAATCTGTATATTGGCGGGTTTCGTATCAGGATGAAAAAGGAAATGTATTTTTGGTCGATCCGATTCGAAAGATTAATTTGAAGGTCGAAGGGCATTTGGGTGTCTTTAGTGTGTTAGAAGCTCAAGGAGCTCCTTCGGCAAATCTCTCCGTATCGGCGACAGGCAATGGCTCCCAAGCTGTCAAATGTGGCACCATCGGAAAATCAGGAATGATGCTTAAGTGGACCGAGCTCAAACGGGGATCGACGAGTTATTCGGGATCGATCCCTCAAGACGATGAGTCTCGTTGGCTGATTTGCGAATCTCAATCTACTTTTTGGATCAAGCCTCTGCGCAGATAGATAAAGGCCGAAACAAGGAGTCCCATAAGAGCGAGCCAAATGAGGCCGCCTCTTTGATTTTGGAGAGGACTCTGATCACTCATTTCGATCGTTGTACAACCCGAGATGGAGTTGCGAGCGTAGCTGGCGGACCTTGATCCGGCAAAGAATGCTGTTGTGGCATTGGTCTCCACCATAGTTTCATTGCCCTGAACATCTACAAACTTGAGTTGCAATTGCAAATCAGGATGGTGACCTGAGAAGTACGCAAGAGAGTTCCATACGACAGAATACTGCGGCGAATCCGATCCAGCAGTTGTCGCAAAAAAGTCTGAGTTTCCACTAATGGACTGATCATTCACAGAAATCCACTGAGAGACTTCGGAGTTCTTAAAAGAAAGTCCTGTGAGGCTGACACCATCCGATTGTCGATCAATGATCTGAAAATCAATTTTGATCATATTCACTTCATTCGGATCATTCGTAATCGTGAGATTTTGGATCACAGGCTTGTTGTTGAGAGTTTGAGTGCAAAGATGTGACTGTGCCCCACCGCCCTGCGCGAGAGGGTCTTCGTCAATGGCGGTCACACTAAAGCAATATGTTGTATTGGTCAGAAGCCCATCAAAAACCATTTGTGTTTCGGAGGCGTCAATTTGTCTTGAGTCTGTATTACTGTTAAAAATTGGAGATCCTTCGGCATTAAATGCGTTAGAGGCTTTGACGATGTACGCCAAAGGTTGTTGCGACTGGCCATTGGCCTGCGGCGGTTGCCACTCGACGCGAACAGAGGTGCCGTCTTCCTGAGGTGTGACGGCCGTGACACCATCAAAAGCGGTGAAGGTGAATGCACTTCCACTTTCGATACAATCGGGTTCATTGGGATTGGGAGCGTTGAGTGGATTGGAGTCCTCAAAGCGACCGGAATTATCCATGAGACAAGTTTTGATACAAATGTCTTCACCCAAATTGATATTGTTGAGTGTGCCGATGGGCAGACAGTTATTGATTCCTTGCGAAGGAATCGTCACGGGAGCCAGAGCATTGACTGGTCGTGAAATCGCTTGAGACTGAAGCTGATAGTTTTCGTTGGAGCACAAGACTCCAGGAGTCCGCGGTTTGACCTGAATCAGCGCAATCATATCCGGAGAGTTTTCGTAATAATCTGTGATCGCTGCATTGTTATACTGATGAAAATATCCTGCGGAGTTAATATTACAGAGGTAGCCTTCAGCACTTTCGCCATTGAGGAGACTCACAAACTGGACACGCTGCTGGTAGGGTCCTGTTCCACCGTCTTGAGCGAGTGAGCGTTTGGGGCCTTTGAGATCGCCAAACGAAACAGCATTTGATCGTGGGCTCTCGAGAGAATTGCTCACTGTCGTGACAAAGTAAGAGACGCCATTCTCATTGGCCGTCACAGAGGGATCTTGAAACGTCATCCAACCGTTGCTGAAGACAGCTGGAGTTTCGATCAGAAAGTAGGGTTTGTTTTGAAACTTCACTCGTGGATCATTTTGGACAACGTCTTCAAGCCCAGCTCGACGATAGACTCGATAGTTGTTTGAGGCGGTGAAGTTTCCGACAGGAAGCCATTTGAGAGCGCCAAGACTTTCGCCATTTTTTTGCAACGCGGGAGGCAAGAGTTGGCCAGCCATTCCCGAATCATAATAATAGATGACTGAAAGAGAGGCAGGACTCAGTTCTGCAGAGCCTTGGCGGCGTTGACGTGCGTAGTACTCTCGCGCTCCCGATTGCGTGCCGAAGGCGGTGACATCAACAGCGATTTCAAACTGACCACTCGGACTGGAGCCAATCAGAATCTGTCCGATCTCAACATCACCTTGTGGGCGTTTGAGATAAAAGATTCCCGTTGCTCCGACTTCGCCGTTGTAGGCGCCCAAAATTATCTGTTGGTTTCCGGCCGGTGATTCGGCCGTGGTCGCAGGCAGAGTATAGAGATTCTCGGGAGCTTCTGCGGTGGCGGTCGTGGTCGTAAACTGCGAAGTGGAGGAAAAGACTTCGGGATTTCCGTTCACCACAGAACTCACGCACCAACGGTAGTCGGTGAGAGGTTGAAGAGCTGATGCAATTTGCAAACTCGTTCCTACCAGTCCAAATCCGACAATTTGGTTGAGACTACAGGTCGTGTTTGTTCCGAGTCGGACATTGTATGTAACGCCGCAACCTTGTTGTGCCGAGACGGGCGTCCACGAAAGCAGAGGAAAAAGCGAAACATTGCTTGAGCCGTTAGCGGGATTGATGAGGTTACTTGCGGGAGGGGCACTGCAAGCCGCTCCGGTTACTGTGAGAGTCGATGCGGCTGAGAGGATTCCAGTCGGACTCGCGGTATTGATGACGTTCACTCGAAACTGAGCTCCATTGTCCGAGGCAAATGTGAGATTGGAGAGATTGAGTGTGTGACTCAACTGACTGGTGTTTACGGCAGCTCCAAAGTTGACGAAGGAAGATCCGCCAGGGGCCTTTCGTTGCCACTGGTAAGTCACGGGAATCGTCGTTGTTGAACTTAAATTAGCTGTGATACTCGCCGATCCATTTTCACTCACCGTAAAGTTAGTCGGCACAGTGGAGATCGAATTGATGACAGGCGCGCGAGGAGTCACGGTCAAAAGAGCGGCATTCGATGTCGCCGAACCATTGCCTGTCACCGTTACGCGATATTGATTTCCATTCATCGTATAAAGTGCCTGAAACTGACAAATCGCTGTAGTGCAACCAGGGATTGTTGTCCAAGAGGGAGAGTTTGCAGCGCAAGGCTGTCCTGCATCACAGCGCTGCCAAGCATAAGTGACTCCGGTCGCAGGATTTGAAAGAACGCTAAACGCCACTTGGTCGTAATCATTGACCGTCTGGGAGCTCGGTGGAGTTACTATACTGACCGTCGGTGGAGGTGCATTAGTCGCCGCGACTGTAAAGGTAGATGAAATCGGGCCACCTGTTGCGGACTGGCCTGTCACCTGATTGTTAGAAGTGTTTTGAACCGTCAAACGAACATCCCAAACGCCTACTTGAAAAGGAAAGACCACGAATGAAGCTGTGGAGATGGTGGCCCAATTGTTTTGTCCTGTGGGGCTGATTTGCCAAGAGTAATTCAAACTTGTGGCGTCCAGAGGATAAACGGTTGGAAAGAGCGAGAGCGGATTGCCCGCAGTGATCGGGAGTGGATTGGCTGGAAGATTTGTCGGGAGACCCAAGATTTCAAAAGGTCTCTGAGATTTTACATCCACAATAAAAGTCTGCGAGTAATAAATATTGTTGGATTGATCAGTGACTTTGAGTCGGTACTCTCCCGCATCAGAAAAAACCAATCCATCATAACTCGGCTGACTGTATTGATCGTCGTGATAAAAATAGAGTTCGTCTGAGTAGTCTTCGCCGGTGTATCGATTGGGATTGGAAGGAACATTAGCCCACTGGGCCTGGGAGTTGGCACGCTTTTGCCACTGAAGCGATTGGATGGAGTTTCCATTGCTGGCGACAGCTGTGGCTCTCAGTGAGAGGCCGCCCTTCACGATCGCAGTGGGTTGAAGAGGAATGTCGATCTGTTGAGATTCGTATCCTGCGAGATTTCCCGTATAGTATCCGGAGTTGGGATTTCTGACCTTTGAATATTCATCAGGGAAGGTGACGGATCCCGCAATAATATCGATATCAAATGAATTGCTCAGGAGGGGGCTTGCGAGATTTCCTTCACAAGGGAGATAGGTCACTTTCAGTCGATAAACGCCTTCTTCATTGGCGGGCAAAAGTGTCGGATCATAGTCATAGTAATAATCCAGATTGAATGAATCTAAAGAGGATAGATTTCCTAAGGAGACTGCGTTTCGTTCATATCGATATTGAGTTTGGATAATCGAACTCGTTGTCGAAATATAATACTGCTGTGCATCGGCCGCGCGACTCGCGTTGTCATCATAACAAATATATCCGTTGAAGCTTGAAAAGCTGGCATCGTTACAATTTCCGATTCCAGAATCCACAATATCCGCTCCATCCAGTGAAAGAGTGGCGTGTTCGTAGACTTCATACTTCATTGTGGTGGGATTAAATGTATTCGGGCTGATTTGCAGGGGGCTCAATGTCGAGTTGTGTGGAACACGGCAAACTTGTGATGCCAGTGTTGCTTGCGAAGGGACATTCAAAACTAAATAAGCAGATTGCTCGCCTGTCTGACCATACTCAGATGCCGGGCGATCCGTACCAATATTGCTATGACCGACTTTGACATAGTATCGCCCTGTCAGTCCGAGTGATGAGAGTGTGACGGACTGCGTGCCTGTTGTGCTTGCGAGTGCGATCTCATTGTAACCTTCTTCGCGAAACCACTGATAGGTCAGCGAGCTGCCTCCAAGTCCGTCGGATGCCGTCACAGTAAAATTTCCTGATCCGCCAAGGCTTCGGAGAAGATCGGTAGGCGCCGAGTTGATGGTGGGCGTCACGGACATGATAGCCACTGCAGATTGAGTGAGTGTGGTTCCAAATCCGGGGCAATTGCTGGACACCACCAGTCGGTAGTCACCGGCGAGTGCTGTCGTCGCCGAAGCCGAAGTCAAAGTGTAAACAGAATTGATAATATACTGGCCGGCTGAGTTGACGGTGTAAGAGCCAGCGCCATTATTGGGTCCAGTGATTTGGACTCCGTTTCGTGTCCAGTACCAAGAAAGAATCTGCCCGACTTGCGTTCCTGTTGCTGTCACAACAGATTGATAGTCGTGGTTGGTGGGATTGCCGACATAGGCATAACCATCATAGGGTTGTTGATTAACTGTCAGTGGACCGCAGGCTCCAAAACTCTCTTGGGCCCACAAAGTTGTCAGACCCATTAAGGCCAAGGCCAAGAATCGAATGACGCTCCTTCGAACCATATGAACTCCCATGGGGTGGGAGGTTCAATTTCTATGCCTTAGGGATGCGACCTAAATCATTGAAACCACACGAATAAAAGGTGTCAAAAATTGTTCCACTGAATGGGGCTTCATAGAGGGGTTATGTCCTCTATGAAGCCATGCGGAGAGCTATAGGGTTACAAACAGCTCGTTTGGGTACCAATTCGGCTAAAGCTAAAATTTTCAGTTTCCACCCATTCGCTCCAGCCATTTGGCTTTTCGACCAATACAAAATCAATTGTTCGAGTGATCTGAAACTGAGCAAAGCACTCTCGTAACGTTGAATCCTCTTTTGAAATCGGGCTTTCGTACGTGAGTCTGAAGTTCACGCAAGTATTGTAGCAGCGATATCTCGATTCTATGATTTTTCCCTCGGGAGTTTTAGTGAGAAAAGACGTTCCCGTTTGAATGAGACTCTTAAACTTGGATTGAGGATTTCTTTTGAGCTCTTCAGTAGCTTCCTTAAAAATCTCATCACTCATGAGAAGCTCGAGTGTCGAAAAGTCGTAGAGTTTAGTCTCAGGGGGCTGCGCAAAAGTTGAGTGAGACCCCAACACGATGAATCCAAGAGCTAAAATAATTTTAAATTTCATACCAATCCCTCCATGACGCAACACTACAAGTCCATTGAGGTGGGGGCGATATGAAGCTCAGTGCACAATGTCGAATTTGAAGACATCGGGTATTCAGACGCTACTTTCACAATGGAAGCTGTGCATCAGGCCGTCTTAAAACATATGTTTGGCTATACTAGTGGTGTGGAAGGCCGCAATCACAATCGAATGGCAGTGTTGCGAATTCTTTTGATCTGGCTGGCGGTGTTTTCAGTGTACCTCGCTTTTGGAAAGCTGGGGCTTTTGCTTGCTTCACTCAATCAGAATGTCTCACCCCTTTGGCCATGCACAGGCATCGCCATGAGTGCAGTGATTTTGTTTGGATGGAGAATGAGCACAGCCGTTTTGGTAGGAGCGTTTGTTCTCAATTGGACGATTCCAACACCGCTGATCCCTTCAATTTGGATTGCAGTGGGCAACGCACTCGAAGCTCTTTTGGGAGCTTTCGTCATCAAAAGACTGTTACACAAAGAATTCCGACTTGATTTTCAATCGGAGACACTGGCGGTTGGTTTTGGATCTGCCGCGGGATCCATTGCAAGTGCTGTGATCGGGGTACAAGCGCTCATCCAGGCAGGAGTGATTGAAAGTTCGCAACAAGTAAGTGCGAGTATTCGATGGTGGGCAGGAGATTTTGTGGGAGGTCTCCTCATTCTGCCGTTTGCTCTCATGTTCTATGTTAAAAGTTTTGACCGCAAATCGAATCGCAAGCTTTTTGATCAAACAATACTTGAGCAGGGAATCTGGTTGGCTGCGGCTCTCTTGTTGTGCGGATTTATCTTTTTTCAGGAGACGTATTCTCCGACACTTTCCTTTCTGCTTCTTCCATTTTTAGTAGGTGTGGTTATTCGCTTGGGCCCTCAGGCGGCGCCCCTGTTTACACTGCTGATCTCCATTCTCAGTGTGGTGGGAACTTCTAGAGGCACAGGTCCCTTTGCTGGATTTTCGGTAGAGGCAAGCCGACTTTATCTGACTTTGTTTTTAGGTGTTCTTTCACTCACGTCGATGAGTCTTGCGGGGTTCAAAAGGGTGGGAATCATGCGCGTGGGACTTCTCACAATTTTTGCTGGATGGACGGCAACCTTTGTGGCGGCGCATTTGCTTAAGGATCACCAAAAAGATGTGTCCGCACAGTTCTTTGAACAAATGACCAATGAAGAATTGAAAAATATTGAATCGATGGTGAACTCGGTAGAAGACTCACTCCGAGCAGGGAGGGGCCTGTACGCGGCCTCGCAATCTGTGAGTCGGTCAGAGTGGCGTGCGTATACCGAATCGATCGATCTCGTACGTCGTGTGGGATCACTCTTTGGTATTGGGGTAATCTGGAATGTCCCCAAGAAGGAAACCGCTCAGTTTGTAACTCGTTTCGAAAGGGAGGAGGCCGTATCGCTCAAAATCAGGAGTGTGCCGGGAGGGGTAGTCAATAAGAGTGTCCTCAGATCTCCCAATCAGTTTGTCATTCTGCATATCGAGCCTGAGGATCGAAATCGTCCTGCTCTAGGATTGGATATCGGAAGTGATTTTGTTCGCCGAAAGGCGGCAGAGTTGGCTCGAGACGCAAACTTACCGACGTGGACAGAGCCTATTGTGCTTGTACAAGACAAAGAATCGAGAGCGGGCTTTTTGTGGATGCTCCCCATTTATAAAAACGGAGCTTCCCTCAATAATGTAGAGGAGCGAAGGAGCGCGCATTTGGGCTTCATCTATGCTCCCTTTACCTATCGAGATTTTTTTGCAGGAATCCCGATGATCAACGGCATCAGTATGGCCGTGAGTCTCAGATCAGATTCTGGCCATCGTGTGCCAATATTCTCCGAACAAACCATGCCTATTTCACTGCTCCCGGAGCGCTCGCAGGTAATCAGAATCGGACAGCTCGATTTTGAGGTCGACTGGTGGCGCAACGAGAATTTTGGGGGGCAAGCGTCTCGCGAAATGATTTGGATTATCTTAGCGGGGGCCATTGCGACTTTGCTTTTGACGAGCCTCATTGTCTCACTTGAGACGAGTCATGAGCGTGCACAATCACTTGTGGAATTAAGATCGAAGGAAATTCTGACGACACAATCTCAAATGGTAGAGTCGACGAGACTATCGGCACTGGGTGAAATGGCGTCGGGAATTGCGCACGAAATCAACAACCCCCTCATGGTTATTTTGGCGAAAGCAGAATCAATGAAGGGGAAGCTCACCAAGGGGACCTTTGATAAGGATGCGGGGATCAAGGATCTAACTCGTATTGAAGATACAGGCTGGCGGATCTCAAGAATCGTCAAGAGCCTGCGAACCATTGCCCGAGACGGTAAATCAGATCCGTTCCTTCCTGTGCAATTGCCTCCAATTGTCGAGGCTACACTTTCCATTTGCACGGAGCGTCTCAAATCAATGGATGTTAAGCTCACGACGGCCGAAGTTCCGGATGTTGAGATTTTGGGTCGAGAGGCTCAAATCGGCCAAGTGTTGATTAATCTTCTCAACAACGCTCTCTATGCGGCAACTCTTACGAATGAAAAATGGGTGAACCTTGAGTTTTTTGTTCAAAAGGGATCGATCGTCATATCAGTGACAGATAGTGGCTGCGGAATTCCTGCAGACGTTCAAGAAAAAATCTTTAATCCCTTTTTTACGACTAAGCCCGTTGGAGTGGGAACCGGACTCGGTCTCAGTATTTCGCGTTCGATTGTCGAAAGCCATCATGGGCGCCTCCTTTATACCTTGCACCAGGGCCATACGAGATTTCTCGTCGAGTTGCCTTTGGTTGAGACTCAGACCTCCAAAAGTTTGGAGACGAGGGGAATTCGCCCACCAATGTCGTAGCGGCAGCAAACTTATGTCAACTCGTACACGTTTGAATGTCCCCTCATGTCTCTCATTGAACTCTCCATCCTGAGCTGTCAAAAATAAGGCTCGATGATTCGTCGCGAATGGATTTTAGCACTGGTGTTAATGGCGTTTGGTTCTTCACTCCCCATATCGCTTTGGGCGCGACCAAAGGTCGGACTCGCGCTAAGTGGCGGCGGAGCGCGTGGGCTTGCGCATGTGGGAGTGCTCAAAGCTCTTGAACAAATGCAGATTCCGATAGATGCCGTTGCGGGCACGAGTGTGGGGGCCATCGTGGGATCCATGTACGCGGCGGGATACTCTGCCGCAGAAATCGAGAGCATTGCGCGCGAAGCCGATTGGAATGTCCTGATATTTGATGATCGAGTACCTCGACGATCCAAACCCCTGCGGCGCAAACGCGATCACGAGCGCTACGTTTTTGATTTTGAACTCGGCCTCAACTGGACTTCTGCGCAATTGCCAACGGGGCTGATTCACGGCCATCGATTGGGATTTTTGCTCGGCAAACTCCTCACACCCGTTTCGGCAATCAAGGATTTTGACAGATTACCAATTCCGTTTCGCACGATGGCGATCGATCTCGAAAAAGGTACTCCCGTTGTCCTCAAACAAGGTGAGATCGTCGAGGCTGTTCAAGCATCGGCAGCCTATCCTGGTGTTTTTTCACCGGTCGAGATCAATGGCCGAATGCTGGTGGATGGCGGAGCGGTCAACAATATGCCTGTCGATGTTCTCAAAGCGATGGGCATGGATATCGTCATTGCCGTGGATCTCAATTCGGTTTTTCCGACGCGCGAAAAGCTCAATTCATTCGTCGAGATCACCAACCAAATCATTACCGTTGGGATTCAGTCTTCTGTCGAAAAGCAGTTAAAAATGGCCGATATTGTGATTCAGCCTGACTCGTTAGTGGCTGATACCTTTGAGTTTAAGGATTTTGAAATGACTCTCGCCTCCGGCGCGACAGCGACTTGGGCTGCCGAAAAAAATCTCAAGAAGCTTTCAGTGGAGTCTTCCGATTATCGTCAGTGGCGTAGCCAATTGCTTGCCAAACAAAAGCGACCTCGGGTGTTAGGAAAGATAAGGGTTGATGGCTTTCGTCGTGTGGATCCGCGCACGATTACGTCTCGTTTGAGTCTCAAAGAGGGCTCTCCCGTCAAAATGGAAACGATCGAAGAAGAAGTCGATCATATTTTTAGTCTCGGAGATTTTGAAAAAGTGAGATTTAGTTTTGACGGAGCGGGAGACAAAACGGATTTGCAAATTCGTGCTGTCGAAAAATCTTGGGGTCCCACTTACGTGCGATTTGCCGCCACTTGGGATGGTGAAATCCAAGGCAAACAAGACGGCAATGCTTTGATGAATATCAAATCTACGCGCATCAACGCTCTCAATGCGGAGTCCACAACGGATCTGCAGGTAGGGACGATTTTGTCTCTGGATTCTGAGTTCTATCAACCTTTGACGTATTCGGGCTTGGCATTTGTAGCGCCACAACTGAGTGTCTGGCGGCAAGACGAAGACATCTATCAAAACGAAAATCGAGTCGCAGAGTACGAGGTCGATTCGGTTTCTGGTGGAATGGACATCGGGCTCAATGTGCTCGATGGCTGGGAGCTCAGAGCGGGCTTAAGACGCGGCTATCTCAATTCCGAAGTAAGTCTCGGCGATCCGACGATTCCAACCTTTAGCAATCACACCGGCTCTTGGGTTGCACAAACGACGATCGACTATTTGGATTCGGTTTATTTTCCTCGATCAGGGGTCTTTTTGAATTCAGATTTGGTGTCTTCGCATCAAAAATTAGGTGCGGATGAGGCCTATCGAAAGTTTTCGTTTCAGACACATTTTTTTGCGAGTCATTCTCGCTTCACAGGTTTTGTTTCAGTTTTGGGAGGGGCCTCCCTGGCCTCAACCTTGCCGTTTTATGATCAGTTCCGAGTGGGTGGATTTCGCAATTTGTCAGGATTTCGCGAAGAGGAATTGCGAGGTCAGCACTTTGGTGTGGGGCGAGTGGGAATGCTTTGGAAAACGCCTCTCCAAAAAAGCATTTTTTGGAATCAAGTGTTTTTGGGTGCATGGGCCGAAGCCGGCAATGCGTGGGATCGAAGAGAGGATATGGATTTTGATCACCTCGAAAAATCGGGCACGCTAGCGGCTGGTATGGAGACAAAGATCGGGGCTCTCTGGCTCGCGTACGGCCATGCGGGCCAAGACCATCAACAGTTTTACATTAGCGCCGGCCGCAGTTTTGGAATCAGAGAATCCAAATTCTACTGACGCCACTGCCGCGACTCAATAGGACGGACATTGATCTGCTGTTGCAGAGTGTTGCACACCATCGGCATCGGTGGTCACCACGGTAAGCGGAACCCTTGTCGTGAGATCAGGCATCGGATTGGGTTGTGAAAATGAGAAAAAGCTCAGACCACATCCTTTGCTTTGTCCATAAGAGCCTTCGTATGTGCCAGATTCCGTGGTGTAGTAGTTGTTCAATCTTACTTCAGCGCAGAGATGGTCAAGATTCATTTTGACCGATCGTAGTGCGGCTGCCCAGGATGCGAGTTCGGTCGCGCCTTGCCCGCTACAAACTCTTTCAGTTCGTCGTGTCTGTCTGCTCGGGGTAAGGTGATACACGCATGCGGCTCGCGAGTCGCCTGCTGGGTCTAGAGTCACAAAAGCCGACTCTATTTTGTTTTCGAGTTCGGTCTTTGCCATCTGCAGGGCAAAGCAGTTTTCTGTGTCTGATTCGAAGGCGCGATATTCCTGATATGAATTTGTTATGGAGCTCTTCAGATATCGCTCTTGTGTGCAGGGGTTCACATCGTAGACTTCTGAACGCACCAAAAAGCAGCGGTGACAGAATCTTTGATACTCATCAGTACGAGTGAGGTTTGAAATATTGTAAGAGGCGCAATTGCCATTCGCCGGGAGGGGCTTACTCAGATTTGCATGACTCGTTTTTGAAATATGAGTTTGAGCAAGCAGAGGCTGCGAGAGCAGCCCAATCGCTAACAGAAATTTTAAAAATCTCATTTCATCAGACTAAATCTTACAGACACTAAGGCAAGCATTCTGATTTTAAAAAATCGTGTACGCACTTTATGCGCACACTAGACTGGACTGATCATCAAGAGATGAGGTCCCTGCGGTTAGTTCGTTCCCCACTGCTGTTTGATGGCGTGGACTTGTTTGAGATGCTCTTCCATCACTGAGAGAATTGGAATCCAAATTTGCTTGGTTCTTTTTTCGATCGCGATATCCAAAATAAAATCTCTGATTTGTTCTGGCATGTCTTCGTAAAATTCAGAGAGAGGCTTTTGGCTGTTGAGATCATAGGGGAATTTTTTTTCGATCTCTTTGACGATGTCCTTCGAAATCTTTTTTTGAGCGCGTGCTTGTTTTACAATCTGAGTCACTGCTTTCGAGTCGTCGATTCGTTGTTTGAGTTTTTTGATTTCAAATTCCAAAAACCGAATCTGACTTTCGAGAATTTTCTTAAAATCTAAGAGGTAGTCGATTTCAATTTTGATGGCGCTCGGGAGTCGTTTGGTTTCGCTAGCGAGCAGTGCCTCGATGGGTTCTCGATAAGTCTGCAGAAAGTGAAAAATCATATAAAAGAGTTCGAGCGGAAATCCCGGCTTATGATTGACCAGTTTACTAATGAGACCGGAGAGCCCCACCGCTGTGAGTTGATACTTAGGTTGTTTGCCTCGACCGAGGGGGCGTGCCCAACCTTCTTTGAGAAGGCTATTGAGGTATCGCATCACTTGTGTGTTGTGGATGCTGAGGGCGGATTCCGAAAATGTAAAATCCATCCAGTTGGAGAGCATCTCGATCATGAATTTGACGTCGCGCTGTCTAAATCCATCCTGAATAAATGTCGCATGTGCAGAGATGCATGCGGCGGCGAGATAGGGTTCGTGCTGTTCGATGGGGGATTCTCTCTTTGCCATAGTCACATTGTAATTAAATAATGTGAGATCAAAAAGCTAGTTAAAATGTTATTATAAAGCTTATTAGCCCGTTCTGAAGTTATTGCATCACAGCGTAATGGATGATTACTCGGAAACCGAGCGTGAACGGCGTAGTTCGTTTTGTGAAAGGAAACACACAAAATGAAACTATTAACAGAAACCAAAACATTTCAATGGATCGCAGCTCTGGCACTTGTCGGAGCCGCCCTCACGGCATGCGGAGAAAGCAAAACTGCAGAGCCGGCAATTTCTGAGCAAGCGGTAGTTGCAAAACCTGAGACGGCTACAGCTCCGGTGAACCCGCAAGTACCTGTAGGCGCAACATTCACGCTTGAGGATTTTCGCGCTGCGGAGGACTCTCCTGTCGCACTGTTTTCAATCGCCGACTTCGATACTGATGGTCCTCATGTTCTCAACTGGGAACTCACCTATGCCGATGACTACCTGACGATCAAAGTTCCCTCTGATGCAGCGGTGGGGACAGTCATTCAAGAAATCGGAGAGCATTTTACATCCGAGTTAACCATCGAAGAAAACTCAAGTGAACGGATTCGCTACAAGGGTCGAATCGTCGAAGAAGTCGTCCCCCGAGAACTTCAGGGCGATCGCTCACTCGTCAGCGGGCAAGTGATAAGAGAGTACGTTTACACTTATACTCCGTCTGATCAGGACAAGGCATCTGAGAACAATCATATTGTCATTGTGGCGCAGGGTGCGATTGACTTGAGCCAGGAACAAGAATCGACATTTGCGGTGCAGGTGACGATGAACTATCCACTCCCGGAGCCAACGAACTCCGCGGATTTTCAGAAGAAATTCAATGCGCTTCTAAACATGGATTGGAAGTCGCAGAGGGCCGAGATGGAGCAAGCAGCTCTCGAGATTCTAAATTCGCCAGAGTCTGAACAGCAGTTCCAAGGAATCAGCGCTTTGGGCTCTGTCAAAGTGGGTGAAAAGTCTTACGACTTCCAAAAGATCGCAAAAATTGGGCATCTCGGATTTTTGATCGCGATGTCTCAGTTCGACGATCCTTCATAAGTTGTCCTCCAACCGAACACGTCGCACACAAATCCCGAGAGCTCTCTTTTGGAGGGCCTCGGGATTTTTTATTTGAGTTCGTTCAAAAATCTCGCCTCGTCCCAGATCTCAATTCCCAATTCTTGGGCTTTCTTGAGCTTAGAGCCGGCTTCGTCACCGGCCACAACGATGTGAGTGGATTTGGTAACGGAGCTTTGAGGAATCCCTCCGCGAGCTTCGATTTCTTTGTGCGCATCGGAGCGAGAAAATTTTTGAAGACTTCCCGTGAGTACAAAATTCTTGCCCGTCCATATGCCAGAGATTTTTTTGGGCTTTTCGATCTCAAGGACTTTGGCGAGTCTTTTGATTTCGACTTTGTTTTGTGCTCTAAAATTTAAAATCGAGTCCGCGACGACTTCGCCGACATCATCGATCTCAAGGAGCTCTTCCTGAGAAATTTTGAGAAGGTCCTCCAAATTTTCTAAACGCAGAGCGATTTTGGCTGCGAGGGTTTCGCCCACATGCTGAATTCCCAGTCCATAAATTGCCTTGGCTAAGGTTGTTTTTTTTCGCGCTGCGATCGAATCGACGAGCTTTTGCGCGAGCTTTTCGCCCATACGATCGAGGCCTAAGAGTTGATCAAAAGTGATCTTAAAAAAATCACTCGGCTCTTTAAGAAATCCCTTTTGAATAAACTGAGCGATCCACTGAGGGCCTACGCCCTCCATATTGAGTGCGTCCTTTGACGCAAAGTGAATGAGTCTTCCCTCGATTTGCGCCTTACATCCATGAGAGTTGGGACAGCGGCGACCAACCATTTCGTCATCGGTGACGACGGGGGTGCCACACGAAGGGCAAGTGTCCGGCATTTCAAAAGCTCTGAGCCTTTTGCCCTTTCGCGCTTCGGTTTTGACAGAAATAATTTTTGGAATCACATCACCAGAGCGAATGAGCTCGACTTGATCGCCAATTTGGATTCCGAGTCTCTCGATTTCTTCTTCATTGTGTAGTGTCGCACTTGCGACCGTGACCCCTCCGACAAAGACAGGTTCTAAGACAGCCACGGGAGTCAAAATTCCCGTGCGACCCACCTGCACCTCTATATTTTGCAGCGTCGTTGAGGCTCGCGGAGATTCAAATTTGTATGCGATGGCCCAGCGGGGATGATTGGAGGTGGTGCCGAGTTCGTCTTGATAACGAAACTCGTTTACTTTGATGACCACCCCATCGACTTCATAAGGGAGTTTGGCTCGCTTTTTGAGCGCGGCTTCGTAAAATTCCATTACAGCATCGGGATCTTTGCAGTGCCGAAAATCATGATTGATCGGAAGCCCCCAAGAATCCAATGATTCGATCAATTCGAGCTGCGATCTCGCTTTGCAATCCAAAGAGAGTCCCAATCCATACGCCACAAAACTCAAGGGGCGCTCCGCTGTGACTTGAGGATCGAGTTGCCTCAAAGATCCCGCCGCGGCGTTTCGGGGATTGGCAAAGAGCGGCTCGCCCGCTTTTTCTCGTTCTTGATTGAGTCGTTCAAAGTCCTCGAGTTTCAAAAACACTTCGCCGCGGATTTCAAGGTTCAAAGGCTTTTTGAGTTTGAGCGGAAAGTTTTTGAGCGCACGGATATTCTCAGTAATGTCCTCACCTACGCTTCCATCCCCTCGGGTCGAGGCCACTTTGAGTTCGCCCTTCGAAAACACCAGCTCCACTGCCAGTCCATCCATTTTAAACTCCGCCAGATAGGTCCACGGAGCCGTATCGAGTTTGAGGTATCGCAGAGCACGCGCATGAAAGTCCAAAAACTCAGCGCGATCAAAAGCATTATCCAAGCTGATCATGGGGACCGAATGTTTGATCTTGGCAAAATCTGATCGAGCCTTGGCTCCGACGCTTTGGGTCGGAGAATCTGACGAGGCGAGCGGTGGATATTTTTGTTCGAGTTCCTTGAGTTCGAGCTTGAGATTGTCATACTCCGCATCCGAAATTTTGGGCTGATCGAGTTGATGATAGAGACGATCATGCTTTTGAATAAGTCGGCGGAGTTCTTGAGCCCTAAGAAGGGCTTTAGAGGGGATTTCCTTAGATTTTGGCACCGCTTTCTTCATAGAACTTTGCCTCAAAAAATTGAAGAATTTTAGTGCCTAAGCCAAGGATTAGCGGGAGAAAATCTTGACAGTCTAGGCGCTGGCCCGTACTCAGGTTACACTTAGGTTGAGCGATCGCTTCGCACACCTGAAGGAACTCCACTAAAAAAGGGCTCCAAAAGAATTTTAAGGAATTTTTTATCTTACCAACCTCTCAATGCGGTCACCGCAAATCGTTAAGGAATATTTAAGCATGAAATCTAATAATGACTCTCAGAACCCCGGCGGCGGCAAAACAGTCGAAGTCGAAATCGGCCCTGATGCCCGAAGAGCCCGTGGACCCCGTCCAACACGAGATAACAATCGCGGAGATCGCAGCGGTCATGGTGGCGGAGGCGGAGGTCGTGGTGGTCGAGGTGGTGGTCATGGCGGCGGAGGTCGCGGAGGCCGAGGTGGTCGTGGAGGAGGCGGTGGAGGAGGCCGAGGTGGAATTCGTAGAGATCCTCGAGCCATCAGCCAAGAAATGGTGGCTACAGAGATGGAGCAGGCCAAAGCCGCAGCAGCGTTCGAAGCTGAGGAATCAGCAGAAGAGTATTCAGATTATAACGAGCAGTATGAGGGCGCTCAGCAAAATTATTCCGAGTCCCAGAATTCTCAAAATCCCCAAAATTCTCAGAATCAAAATGTTCAAAGTGCCAATGGAGAAAATTTCCAAGGCAATGGCGGCAACAATGGCGATGGTGCTCAAGCTCCAGGCGCTCCCAGTGCACCCAGCGCTCCGGCAGGAAATCAACCTCCTGAGGAACCCAAGGGAGCTCTTCAAATTATTCAAATGAAGGAACTCAAAACTCGTCCCGCAGCAGAACTCGTGACTCTTGCGGAGACTTGGGGAGTTCAAAATGCGAGTTCACTTCGTAAGCAAGATTTGATTTTTGCGCTTCTTAAGCATTCTGTTCGCCAAAATGTGGCGATTATTGCCGAGGGTGTGCTTGAAGTTTTGCCTGATGGATTCGGATTCTTAAGGTCTCCAGACTTCAATTATCTTCCCGGCCCAGACGATGTGTATGTTTCGCCTTCGCAGGTGCGACGATTCAATCTTCGAACAGGGGACACGGTTACGGGTGAAATCCGTCATCCCAAAGAGGGTGAGCGATATTTTGCCATGCTCAAAGTGGACTCGGTCAACGGTGACGCTCCCGATGTGGCGATGCACAAGGTTCTCTTTGATAACCTCACACCGCTCTATCCCGAAAAGCAGATCAAGCTCGAGACCAACGGAGAAAATACGACGGGTCGAGTGATGGATTTGCTCTGTCCAATCGGTAAGGGGCAACGCGGCTTGATTGTGGCGTCGCCTCGTACGGGTAAAACAGTCATTTTGCAGAGTATTGCCAATTCGATTTCTCAAAATCATCCCGAAGTCTTCATGATCGTTTTGTTGATCGATGAACGACCGGAAGAAGTCACGGATATGAGTCGGTCGGTGAAGGCCGAAGTCGTGTCCTCCACTTTTGATGAACCTGCTCAGCGACACGTTCAAGTGGCCGAAATGGTCATCGAAAAAGCCAAGCGCCTTGTGGAACATGGCAAAGATGTAGTGATTTTGCTGGATTCGATTACGCGACTCGCTCGCGCCTACAATACAGTTGTGCCTCCCTCGGGTAAGATTCTTTCCGGGGGTGTGGACGCCAATGCGCTTCATCGACCCAAACGCTTCTTTGGATCTGCCCGAAACATCGAAGAAGGCGGCTCTTTGACGATTATTGCGACGGCTTTGATCGAGACGGGCTCTCGAATGGACGAAGTCATTTTCGAAGAATTCAAGGGTACCGGTAATATGGAAGTCGTTTTGGACCGAAAATTGGCCGATAAACGGGTTTATCCTGCGATCGATATCAATAAATCCGGAACGCGTAAGGAGGAATTACTCCTTGAATCCACCGTTCTGCATAGGGTATGGGTCCTAAGGAAGCTTTTGGCGCCTTTGTCGCCAATCGACTCAATGGAGTTTTTGCTGGATAAACTGCAAAAGACCAAGACGAACAAAGAATTTTTGGAGAGTATGAACCAATGAGAGCTGACATCCATCCCGAATACGTTCCCTGCCGAGTGGTCTGTAACTGCGGCAATACCTTCGTTACTCGCTCGACGCGGTCAGCAATTCGCATCGAAATTTGCAGTGCTTGCCATCCCTTCTATACAGGACAGGTCCGAGTAGTAGATACTGAAGGACGAATTGAGAAATTCCGTAAAAAATACGGTGGCGCAGCGGCTGGCGGTAAGAAGTAGTTTTAAGCGTTCTGGCTTTTCACTCGTGGAGATGCTGGTTTCGCTCCTGATTTTTTCAGGGCTGACGGCACTCTCCTTGATGGCCTTTTCAAAGCTTCAGGGTCGAATTCAAAAAGGCAAAATTCAAGCCGAGCAGCTCAACCTGCTCGAAAACGTCAAAAAAAAGATTCAGGTCGATGTTGAGGGTGCGCTCGAGCTTGGCGCAGTCACGACTAACTCTATTCATTTTGGCGGTCAGCGAACTTTTGGAATCATGCCCAAGCCCTTTGAAGATCCAGGAACTCGGATTTCGGACGGTATTCAGGTCTTTGTTGAAGAGAGTGAGTTTTCTAAGCAGGCTTCGTTTCAGCTCCTCAGTATGGACTGTAACGGGGGTGCCTCTGCGGCTACGATTCGAGTGCAGGGGGACTTCACGCCCACAGAGACTTTGAGTGAGGATATTTTTGCGATTACTGATGGGAGTAATATCGAACTCTATACTGTCGAGGGCAATATCACGGTCTTAGGGGGATCAGGAAATCCAGAGTCTCAGTTTGGAATGAACGAAGATTTGCATCTTTGTGGGACTACTCCGGACTCAGTCACTGTCTACAGAGTGGGCCGACGTTACTACCATGTGGAAGAAGTCGCAGGCCGATACCAACTCCTTCGTGAGACTCAAGCGGGCCCCGAAGTTATGGGTGAGGATATTCGCTCAATGAGAGTTTTTTATTACTTTGATACCTCAGAAACCGCGGGCGCGAAGGCGGCAGATTGTCAGCTTAAGTCGGGTTTGAGGTGGTTTGATCATTCGGCATCGACTTCGGACTGCAGCTGGGATTTGTTAAAATCAGTTCGCTTTGAAATCGTGATGGAATCCAATCGGGGGAGCGAAGGGACATTGAGTCAAAATCCTCACACGGGGGAGTCCAATGATCGCATTAAATCCTTTAGTTTCTTTGCAGTGAGTCCCTCGTCATTTTCTGAAGCCGAATAAACGACAATTTTTTGGCGCGCAACCAAAGTTGACATTGCAGCGAGGCGTTATGGCTTAGAATGTCTTTATGCAGGTAGGGCGTAGCTTTCGAGCAGGAGTTACAAAGGTGACGAACAAGGGCATGGCGCTCGTTGTTGTTCTTGCTCTCATCGTTGTCTTTTTTGGTTTGGGAGTGGTGGCATTTAGATCGGTCACCGATACGGAGCGATTGAGTAAGGCGCGAATGTCCGCCGAAATGCTGAAGGGACTTACCCCTGAAGCGCTTCACATCCTCATGAATACTCTGAAGGCTGGATTTCAGAATACAATCACCAACTACAATTTTTTGGGACATGCGGGGACTGCTCTTCCTGCGATGAATTCGGCGAATGGATCAGAGACTCGTCCGTTTGAAGTTGCCTTTAGTTTGCCGGAGTTATCCAATGGAACTTTGTTCAATCTCGGACTCAAGTGCAAAGGACCTTGCCGAGGATTGTCGAGTACCGGTCAACCGCTCGTGGGTGGCAGTCACTTAGATATTGGCTTAATGCTCAGTAATCCCGAAACAGGAGCGCGACGATATTCTGTTCAGATGCTCATGAAGCATCAGGCGATGGTGGGAGGATTTGGACTCATGGGCGCTCCTCCCGCAGAACCCTCTGTCCTTTTGGGTGGTGACGGAAGCGAACCCAATCCAAATGGTCAACCCATGTATCTGACTGGAATGGAAGCTCAGTGTGCTCTTGGCAAAGTAAAGTTTGAAGCTTGGGTCGAAGAAAAACTAGCAGTCCCTTACTGCACCGGGGCAACATTGCCATCCGATGTAAAACCCATCCGAACTGTTGTTAAGCCCGTTCGGTTGACGACAACAACGGATCTCGTCGCAGCAAAAGCAGAAACTCCTTTAATGTTTAAAGTCGCCTCCAGAGTCAGAGCGGCTGGTGAGTCGCGAACTCAGTTTTATGTCGAAGACGTCAACAACGATGGGAAAAAGGATATTGTCAGCGTTTTAGGTTCTGGCAGTCCGACTCGATTTTATTTTAATCGAGGTGATTACCTCGAAGGCAAAGACTTTTTAAAAAGTAGCCCCACCTATCAGCAAGATTCCGCTGCTTTAAGGGATTTTAACGGCGATGGAAATATGGACGTCATCGCCGTCTCGGATGTGACGAATGATGTCACAGTAATGGAACAAAAGGCTGCTGAACAATATGGAATGTCGGCGACGCTCTATGAAGATACTTATAGTTCTCCCGCTCAAATCTACTCACAGGATTTTAATTTGGATGGGCGTCAGGATATTTTCTTTCGGGCTCAAGACTCAAACGGAAATCCCGTCGCCGTCTGTGCTCTCAATTCTGGTGGTGCGTCGGTCGCTTTTGAAACTCCTATTGTGACTGCGCTCGATCGGGGAATTACAATTTGCGAGTACTTTAATCTCACACCGGGATCGGAAGCTCGTTATGGCTTTGCGTGTTCAGCGAATAGGGGATTGTCCGAGAAGTGGTCTGCTCTCTATGAAGTCAAAAAGGATTGTAGTTTTACTAAATTGTTTGAGAGTGAGACGGGAAACCTGGTCTCCGGTGGAGCTTCGTCTTATGGCGTGACGGCGGGTGATTTTAATAATGATGGCGTGGGGGATTTTGTGATCTCTGAAGTGGGAGCAAATTCCGTCGTCCTTTACAAGGGAGCACTCAGAGCCGACCAAACCACGCTCTCTTATTCAAACTCAACGATCTGTACTCGTTGCACGAACGGGAGATTTTTGGCGGCTGAGGATATTGATAGCGACGGGGACCTGGATATTGTCGCGTCAGGAACAGGAGCCCATTTTTCAAATCCATCTACGCGGGGACATTTGCGCATTCTCATCAATCAAGGCAATGCCACATTTAGAATCCAGAATGTGCATGTCGACGGAAAGGACCGAGATTTTAGTCAGATCCGCGTGGCGGACATGAATAACGATGGGCTCAAGGATATTGTAGCCATGTCGACAGACTCACCAGCTGCGATTTATGTGCTCCATCAATTTGAGCCCGAGAGTCAAGTTGTCGCTAACTTGTTTACAGGGATCCCAGCCTCTATTGTAGGAAAGGTCGCAGACACGGCTTCTCGCGTAACGTCTACTCGACCCGTGATTACGCGCGTTGCGGTTGCCGACGCTGAAGCTGTAGGTGAGGCTGTGGCCGAGGCCGTAGCCGTCGCTGAGGGCGAAGCCATTGCTGAAGAAGTGCTCGTCCCTGAGAATCAAGTGAATGTTACGTTTGCAACTCCGGCAGGTGCCTCGACAATCTCATACGAAAAAGTCTGTGGCGCACAAAAGACTGTAAGCCCTCAAGCGCCCATGACGAATGTGGTGAATGAATGGTTCGCGCAGTTTCCTTATGACAAAAAGGTCGCTCTTTGCCCTGATGCCACTTTGATGTGCAATATTCGAATGAATCCTGGTGCGATTGAAGCCAGAGGCGAAGGAACCAAGGATTGGACTGAATACAAATGGGAAAAGGGCACTGTCTATGTCGTCAATGGTTTAGCGGTCATTAACGAGTCTATTTACCCAGCTTCCATTGACGCCAGTGTTTCCTTTTATGCCGAAACAATTGAGTTTAGGGGAAGCGTTCAAATGGAAGGGGCTGATTTTTACACCGCTAGTTCCGAAAAGCGAATGGGCGCACTCGCGGATCTTTTTCTCACCAAACCTCGAATCGCTTTTATCGCTTGGGGTGAGATGTATCTCAATAACAAATATTCTTCGGCGCTCATCAATAAAGGCAATGTGTTGACGGCGGGTAATAATCCTCTCGTCTTAATGCCAGCGGCCAAGCAGCCCGAAACGATTCCGGGACAGACGATCCAGGCTCATTTGATTACGCCCGGAGCCTTAACTTGTATGGCTCAAGCGATGTACGAAACAGCTCCTATCGAAGTGACAGGAACCTTTGCAGTCGAGGGAGGCGTTGAAGCTTGCTATAGCATGACGGCAGATGCGGGGGCGTGCCGAATGGTAGGGTCCAAAGTCATTGTGCGTCCTTTCATTACCCCTGAATCAGGGGAGGCCGCAGAAACTCCACCGTCTCCAAACAGCAATAATCTGGAGCTGAAAGTCATTTCGTTTAGGGAAGACTAATCGAGAGCGCGACAGCACTTGCCGAGTCGCCGAGACTCAAGATAAATCCAAAGTCTTAAGATGAAGGAGCGCTTGCGAAGAGTTTTGGATCGATACGAGCATTTGACGGCTCAACTCTCCGATCCCGTAGTAATCCAGGATAACAATTTGTTTCGCAAAACTTCTCAGGAGCGGGCTGCTCTCGAAGAAGTCGTCGAGTTATCGCGTTCTTATTTGGATGCTGTTTCCCGCAAAGAACAGGCAGAAGAAGTTTTCAAAATGGGGGGTGAATTGGCAGATCTCGCTCGGGAGGAAATCGCAGAACTCAATGTGGAGCTTCCGGCGTTAGAGAAAAAAATCACTATTGCTCTTTTGCCCAAGGATCCCATGGAAGGACGCAATGTCATCTTAGAAATTCGCGCGGGCGCTGGGGGCGATGAGGCCTCATTGTTTGCGGCAGATTTGTTTAGAGCGTATTCGAGATATGCCATGAACATGGGGTGGAAGCTTGAGATCGTGGGCGAGTCCTTTTCTGAAAAAGGCGGATACAAAGAAGTCATCGCCGAAATCGCGGGTCGAGATGTTTTTGGGCAGCTCAAGTTTGAATCAGGAGTTCATCGTGTGCAACGAGTCCCCGCGACGGAAGCCTCAGGACGGATTCACACCTCCACGGTGACGGTCGCTATTTTGCCCGAAGCGACGGATACGGAAGTTCATATCGATGAGAAGGATCTTCAGATTGATACAATGCGAGCGGGCGGCGCGGGGGGACAGCATGTCAACAAGACGGAGTCCGCGGTTCGGATCACGCACCTTCCGACAAATACAGTAGTCATTTGTATGGATCAGCGAAGCCAAATCAAAAACAAAGCTCGGGCCATGCAAGTTTTAAGGACGCGCCTTTACGATAAAAAGCGCGCAGAAGAAGCCGCTCTTCGTTCGGCCGATCGTCGCTCGCAAGTAGGAACGGGAGAGCGCAACGAAAGAATTCGAACCTATAATTTTCCGCAGGAGCGCATCACAGATCATCGTATTGGACTGACGCTTCATCGGTTGAGCTCTGTGATGGAAGGTCATTTCGAAGATATTATTCAGGCACTTCAGCAAGACGAGTACACCCGTTTGCTGGCAGAATCCTCAGAGCTTGCCATCGGATGAAAGCCGATTCCTTGAAAGCGGTTTGCTCGCGTGCGGCGGAGCGACTTCGTCTCGCTCATTTTGCTCGGCCCGAAGTCGAAGCGCGTCTCCTCATCGCGCTCTCCCTCAAAATGAAGCCCGAGGACATCATTGCTCAGGACGATCGCTTGTTAAGTCCCGAAGAAATAATTTCAATTGAAAAAGTTCTCTCTCGTCGAGAGGCTTTAGAGCCCTTTGCTTATTTGCAGGGCTTCAAGGAATTTTTTGGGCGAAATTTTTTTGTGAATCCAGATGTATTGATTCCGAGACCAGAAACAGAAGATCTTCTGGAGCGGATCCTCAAGTGGGTTAGCCAGAATAATTTTGAATCGGGACTCATCATTGATCTGGGGACGGGCACGGGATGTATTGGCATCACTCTGGGATTGGAACTTGGACCGGCATGGAAAATTGTCGGTCTCGATCGATCCTCTGCGGCACTTCAAATCGCGGAGAGAAATGCCAAAGCTTTGAACTTAGAGAGTATTGAATTTCGGCAAGTCGATATGCTCAATGATCGAATGAGTATTCAAAGAATCCTCACGGAGTTTCCTGAAGGTCCCGTTGTGCTGGTATCAAACCCTCCCTACATTGCATCCGAAGAAATATCTGACCTTCAGGTGGATGTGCGAGACTATGAGCCTCGACTCGCTTTGGATGGAGGGCCCGAAGGGATGGATTTTTACCGAAGTCTCGCCTTTTGGACTCATCAGTCTTGGGATCGTTCGCTTTTGTGGGCGGTCGAAACCGGTGGAACTGAGCAAATACAAAAAATTCGTGGGCTCCTAGGGCCTGAAGGCGGTAGTTTTGAGCACGGGCCGCACTTGTTTTTTGAAAGGCTTGAAGGAGATCGTTAATGGATGTTTTGCTGATTGAAGGAGGCCGCCGACTAGAAGGCAAGATTCAAGTTCCTTCCGCAAAGAATGCCGCGCTCCCTCTGCTTTGCTTGAGCCTTTTGACCGATAAAGAAGTGTCGTTTTCAAATCTTCCTCAGGTTGCGGATATTTTGCATTTGCAAAAACTCTTGCAAGAAATGGGTGCGCAAAAAACAGGAGAACAAGGGCTTCGAATGGCTGAAGTCCGATCTACGGTGGCTCCCTATGATCTCGTCCGAAAAATGCGAGCGTCTGTGTTGGTGCTGGGACCATTGATTGCACGCTGCGGTCACGCTGAGGTTTCAATGCCCGGAGGCTGTGCGATCGGCGAGCGACCTGTTGATATTCACCTCAAAGGACTCGAGGCGCTCGGAGCAAAGATTGAACTCGCCAATGGTTACATCAAAGCGAGTGTAAAGAATCTAAAAGGGACCCGCTTTGTTTTAGATTTTCCGACGGTGACGGGGACGATCAATATTGTCACGGCCGCTGTCTTAGCTCAGGGCGATACAATCCTCGAAAACGTCGCTCGCGAACCCGAAGTGGTTGAAGTCGTCGATGCTCTCAACGCTATGGGTGCCAAAATCGAAGGTCAGGGTTCGAGTCAGTTGCGGATTCAAGGCGTGACGAGCTTGTCAGGTCTTAACGCGTGGATGATTCAGCCGGATCGAATTCAACTCATTACGTATTTGGCTGCTGCCGCCATCACAGGCGGGAGAATCGAGTGCTCTCCTTATCGAGCGAGTACGATGAACGCGGTGATTCAAAAATTCCAAGAAATGGGATGCGAGCTCGTGGAGACCCGGGGTTCGATCTCCCTCAAAGCGCCAGTGCGCCTGAAGCCGGTTCAAATTGAAACCGCTCCGTTTCCGGGATTTCCCACGGATGCTCAAGCTCAGTTTATGGCGTGTGCGGCTGTCGCAGATGGAGCGAGCACGATTCGCGAAACCATTTTTGAAAATCGCTTTAATCACGTCAGCGAACTCAGGCGGATGGGGGCTCAGATCGACGTGGAAGGAAACTTGGCTGTCTTGACGGGCGTTCAAGACTTATCCGGAGCGAGTGTGATGGCCTCAGATTTGAGGGCCTCCGCATCGCTGGTCCTCGCTGCTCTCAAAGCCAAAGGGCAATCCAAGATTTTGCGCATCTATCATTTGGATCGAGGATACGAAGGTTTAGAAACTCGGCTTTTGGCCCTGGGTGCAAAAGTATGGAGAGAGAAAGAGTAAGCTATGAGAAATCTCTCTACATCTTCGCCCAATTTTAAAGATACGTTTGAAGTTCTCAAAAATCGACGTCATCGAGTTTTGGATGAGTATGCCGAAGAAGTTCAGCGCGATATTCGTCGGTTTCGCACCGAGGGCGAATCTTTTTTGTTAGAATGTGCGCGAGAGCGGGATGGGATCGAACTTAAAGAGTCAGAACTCTGGGTGGATCCTGCGGCCATAAAATCCGCACACAAGCTTTTGGATTCTAAAAGTCGCGAATCACTCGAGCGCGCCAAAGAGCGAATCGAGAGATTTCAGTCAGAACTCAAACCCACTCCGATCCAATCTCAAGAAGAAGAAGGATTATTTTGGGGAACCTGTTTGCGGCCCCTCGATCGTGTAGGAATTTATGTTCCCGGAGGACGCGCGCATTATTTTTTGACGCTTTTGCTTGTGGGGATTCCCGCTCGCATGGCGGGAGTCGAAGAAATCATTGTCGCCACTCCTCCTAAAAAGAAGTTAAAGCCCGTTTGTATCGATCCCGCCGTATTGTACTCAGCCAAACTTTTGGGAATTTCCAAAATTCTTTTGGCCGGAAGTGTGGGGGGGCTCTCTGCGTTGGCGTTTGGAACAAAAAACTCACCACCGGTCCAAAAGATCGTTGCTTCCGGTGGAGCTCGAACCGCCGTGGCCAAAACTTTTTTGTCTGGCTACGTCGGCACGGAGGGCATAGCCGCTTCCTCCGAAACCGTTTTTGTTTGCGACAAGACAGCCAATATTGATTTTGTTGCAGCGGATATTTTGAGTCGCGCCGATCGAGATTCCGAAGCCTTGATCTGTGTGTTTCATACAGATGACAAATCGCTTCAGGTGTTGGCGACTCGAATGGCTCAAGGCCTCGATGAGGTCAAAGATGGGGTCAGCCGCGAGGCGATTCAGAAGTGTCTCGAAAACAATTTTTTCTGCTTCCATTCTAAGTCCGTTGAGGAATCCATTGAACTCACCAATCAAATTGCGCCAGGCACTCTTTGCCTCCACATAAAAAATCCCATGGATCGCATGGATGAGGTCCGATCCTGTGGCCAGTTGCTGATTGGTCCGTATTCGACGCCTATCGCGATGGACTTGATTGGAGGGGCGGTGGGACTCACTCCGACGCTGGGGTCTGCGGATTATTCGATTTCTCTCTCTCCAACCTCGTTTGTCCGGAGATTTCCGTTTGTGGAGGTGGGGCGATCGACTTTGGATCGAGCAGGCCAGGATTGCCTTCAGATTGCCCATGCCGAGGGTCTGGTCGCCGCCGATCGGGCCATCACGATTCGGCTCCAGGACTCATAGAATGTGATTAAGTTGGGTTTTAGGTTTGACAGGGTTTTGATGAGCTTTGTAGGCTGCGACCGGTTATGACAAGTATCCGAATTCGAGAAGGTGAGTCTTTTGAAGGAGCTCTCAAGCGCTTCAAAAAAATTGTGGAAAAATCAGGCGTATTGACTGAGCTTCGTAAAAGGGAATTTTACGAAAAGCCTTCGGTGAAACGTAAACGAAAGCAGATTGCTGCGGTAAAGCGCAGTACGTCGACTCGTACCAGCAGCCCACGATTCTAATTCGTGGGAAGGATGGTGTATGGCATTACCTTTTGAAGCCCGTATCACCGCCGAACTCAAAGAAGCCATCAAGGCCAAAGAGCAGCTCAAGATGGACTGCTTGCGCGCCATGAAATCGGCTCTCATGTACAAAGAAGGTGAAAAGCAAGGCGATCTTTCCGAGGACGAGGGCATTGCTGTTTTTCAGACGATGATTAAGCAGCGTCGTGATTCTGTTGATCAGTTTGAAAAAGGGGGCAGACCCGAGCTGGCGGCCAAGGAAAAACTCGAGATCGAAGTGATTCAGACTTTTTTACCCACTCAACTTTCTGAGGGGGAGCTCAAAGGGATCATCCAACAGGTGATTCAAGCCACCGGCGCTCAGGGGATCAAAGATCTGGGTAAAGTGATGAAGGATCTCAAAGCTAAAGTCGCTGGCAAGGCCGATGGAAAGCTGGTCGCAGACCTGACCAAAGCCGCTCTGGGAGCCTAATACCGTTATTCTTGCGACCTCAGAGCCGAAACGCTAGAGTTTCGCCTCACATGAAAACTAAGCAGCAAATCGTTCAAAATTGGCTGCCGCGCTACACAGGCACGGAGCTCAAAGACTTTGGCGAGTACATCCTCTTGGTGAACTTTTCCAAATACGTCGACATGTTCGCAAAGAGGTTCAAGGCCAAAGTCCGTGGCCGCAAAAATCCCATGCAAACCTGCACGGCCGAAAATATGACAATCATCAATTTTGGGATGGGCTCAGCGATGGCGGCGACCATCATGGATTTGTTGGCGGCCGCAAAACCCAAGGCTGTTTTGTTTTTGGGAAAGTGCGGAGGTCTCAAAAAGACGACCAAACTCGGAGATCTCATTTTACCGCTCGCAGGAATTCGTGGAGAAAGCACCGGCGATCACTATATGCCGCCGGAGGTTCCTTCGTTGCCGTCGTTTCGGTTGCAAATGGCCGTGTCTTCGACCATCAAACGATTTGAGCGCGATTATTATACAGGGACTGTTTACACCACCAATCGCCGCGTATGGGAGCACGACAAGCCCTTCAAAGATTATCTCCAGCGCATTCGTGCCATGGCGATTGATATGGAAACAGCGACGATTTTTACTGTTGGTTTTATTAACGAGATTCCCCGAGGCGCATTGCTTTTGGTCTCGGACAATCCGATGGTGCCTGAGGGAGTGAAGACAGCGGCGAGTGATAAAAAAATCACTAAAGAATTTGCGCGAGATCATCTCAATATTGGAATCGAAGCCCTGATGGAACTTAGAGACAAGGGTGAGTCGGTCAAACATTTGAGATTTTTGTAAGGGGAATTTTTGGACGTCGTTGAACAGATTCGTCAGGCCGTCGATATCGTTGCGATCATCAATGAGGTCGTTCCGATCAAAAAGCGGGGCCGAGACTATACGGGTCTGTGCCCCTTTCATGGCGAAAAAACCCCCTCATTCTCGGTGAGCCCTACGAAGCAACTCTTTTATTGTTTTGGGTGCCATGCGGGGGGGAATGTCTTTAATTTTGTTCAGCGCTACTACAACTGGGACTTTCAACAAGCGCTCGAAGAGCTCGGCCGTCGCGCCGGAATCAAAGTCGAAAGTATAAAGTCTGATCCTCTTTGGGAAGAGGGCTTAGAACTTTTGGAGCTCGCGGCAAATGCCTTTGAAGATAATCTTCGAAGTAAATCCGGTGATCATTTTAGAGACTATCTCAAAACTCAGCGGCGTATTCCTGAAAAAATTTGGAGTGATTTTCGATTGGGATCCCATCCTGGTGACAATCAGTTTTTGGTGAAGTTGATTCATTCTAAAAAGCTTTCCAAAGAACTCGCGGCAAGCCTCGGATTGATCGGCAAAATGGGAAGTGATTATTCGGATCGCTGTCGAGGCCGTTTGATGTTTCCGATTATTGATGAAAAGGGGCGGGTTCGAGGGTTTGGCGCGCGCACCCTGGGGAATGAACAACCCAAGTATATCAACTCTCCCAAAAGCTCGGTCTTTGATAAGAGCCGACTTTTTTATGGCATGCATCTTGCTCCCACACCCATAGGAAAGAAGGGATACGCGGTCCTCGTCGAAGGGTATTTGGACGTGATCGCGCTTCATGAATTTGGGGTAACCAATACTTTGGGAGCTATGGGAACAGCTTTAACCGCCGAGCAAATTCGCTTACTGAAGCGGCTGACCGGTCGCGTGATTTCGCTTTACGATGCCGATCGAGCGGGATTAGCCGCAACCGAAAAAAACCTCGGAAATTTTTTGCGTGAAGGCCTAGAAGCCAAGGTCGTTATTTTGCCGACGGGCAAGGATCCTGATGCCTTTTTGCACCAGCCTCAAGTTTCCGCTGCGGACCTCAGATCTCAGCTCAAGACGAGCTTTGAAAACTCCACATCCGCGGTCGATTTTTTGGTCAAAAACTCAGTCCTTACAGAAGAAACCCCGATGCAGAGGGCAAAAAAGCTTAGGGATCTGATCCGGATTTTGGACGAGATACCCGATGAAGTAGAACGCGATTATATCAAGCGAGACCTGGCTAAGCGCTTTGAGCTCAATGAGAGCATCATGCTTGGCACCAAGCCCGAAGCTCAAGGAGCCTCTTTTGACCGGGTACGCGAAACGGTGCCTCAGGGGGCAAGCCATAGGGCGCCTCAAAACATAGACCTTTGGGAGCGAGAAACCCTCAGATTTGCCATCCAATACGGGGAAAAGCTGGCCTTTACCTTGACAGATATAATCCCGTTCCTAAGCTCTTCCCGTTGGTCGCAGGTCCTGTTAAGGCTGAACGAATTGGGCAGTGATTCCAGACAGATCGCGGCGCTTCAGTGGATGAGTGATACGGATGCGCGTTTGCAAGATCCGGAGACGAAAGCGGCGATTAATCACTGGATTTTTGAACAAGCACCAGAGATCGAAGAGCAAGATCTCCAAACTCTCTGGGCTGATTTAAAGAAAGGTCTCAAGAAAAGTTATTACCAGCGTTACAGCCGCGAACTTCAAGACCGAATCATTGCTGCCGAGAAATCAGGGAGCGGGGAGGAACTCATGAAGCTCATTTCAGAAAAAAGAGACCTCGTCGAATTGATGAAGGTGACTGACTAAATTTGATTTTAATTGCGTTGAACCAAACGAGAGGACCAAAGGAATGAAGGCCAAGACAAAGCAAAAGACAGCAAGCAAAAAGAAACCTTCTGCCGCTAAGCCGGCAAAGAAAGTTGAAGCCAAGAAGACTGCGAAAGCGACGAAGCCCGTCGCAACTTCTAAGGTCAAAGCCACTGCCAAGGGCAAAGAGAAAGAAGTCGAGAACGAAAAAGTTCCCGCTCCTGTGGCCAAGTCAAAGCTTGCGACTCGTAAAGGTCAGCGAGATCTCAAAGAGGTCAAGCAGCTCATTCATTTGGGTAAAGAAAAAGGTTACCTCACGTTTGAAGAAGTAAACGATGTTTTGCCCGCCGATATGACCTCCGAGGAGGATATCGATGACGTCATGCTCATGCTCGATGAAATGGACATCGAGGTTGTCGACGAAGCCGAAGATTTTAGACCCAAGCCCGGAGCAAAGCCTGCTGCGGCAACAGCAGCTGCTGCTGAAGATCATTCTTTGGATGAGGATGAAGATGACGAAGATGCGAGCTCTCGAAGCAATGATCCCATTCGCATGTATTTGCGAAAGATGGGTCAAGTTTCGCTTTTGACTCGCGACGGAGAAGTCGAGATCGCCAAGCGAATTGAGGAAGGCGAAACAGAAGTTCTCTCCGTTGTGCTTCGTTCAGACTTTGGAATTAAAGAAATCCTCAATCTTGAGGATCGTCTCAAACGTAAGACCATTCGAGTGGCCGATGTCATTCGTGGCTATGATGAAGCTGAGCAAGGCCAGTTTAACGAAAACACCCAGTGTGATCGTGTTCTCAAACTGATTGCCAAGGCACGCCGAAAGTTTTCGGACATTCAAGAAGCCTGGGAGCAATCGCGCGAGGCGGGCAAAAAAGCTCAAGATGAAGCGCGCAAAAAAATCGAAAAAATTAGAGATGATATTTTTGAAATTCTCAAAGAAATCGATCTCAATCGAAAATTCATCAACAAAATTTCGGCCAAGCTCAAGAACTTAGTCAGTCGTGTTGAAAAGAGTCAGTCTCAAATCGAGCAAGTCGAAAAGGCTCTGCATCTCAAAGAAGACGACATCAAAGAACTCGTCGTTACTTTGGACAAAGGAAAAGAAGATCCAAAGCGCGTTGCCGCGAAGTTAAAGATCGATGCCGAAAATTTGGCTCTCGCGATCGAAAACTACAAAGGCGCCGCGAAGCGCATCAAGTTGATCGAAGACGAAGTTCATTTGGAATCAACGGAGATTAGTCGCCTTCACAAACAAGTGAAAAATGGTGAGCTCAAAGCAGAGCGTGCCAAGAACGAACTCGTCGAAGCCAACCTTCGATTGGTGGTCTCGATTGCCAAGAAGTATACAAACCGCGGGTTGCAGTTTTTGGACCTCATCCAAGAAGGCAATATCGGTTTGATGAAGGCCGTGGATAAATTCGAATATCGACGAGGCTATAAGTTTTCGACCTATGCCACGTGGTGGATTCGCCAAGCGATTACGCGAGCCATTGCGGATCAAGCGCGCACAATTCGTATCCCGGTTCATATGATCGAAACGATCAACAAACTTATTCGTACGTCGAGGCATTTGGTGCAGGAGCTTGGACGAGAGCCCACACCAGAAGAAATCGCAGAAAAAATGGAAATGCCTTTGGCCAAGGTTCGAAAAGTTTTGAAGATTGCCAAGGAACCCATCTCTCTCGATACCCCTATTGGTGAAGAAGAAGATTCACACTTGGGAGATTTTATTGAGGATTTGAATGCGACTTCTCCAACCGAAGCGGTTGTGAATTACAATTTGGCCTCTCAGACCCGCAAAGTTTTGGCCACACTGGCTCCTCGAGAAGAAAAAGTTTTGCGAATGCGTTTTGGTATTGGCGAAAAGTCTGACCATACTTTGGAAGAAGTCGGTCAGGATTTTGAAGTCACCCGAGAACGTATCCGTCAGATTGAAGCCAAAGCTCTACGAAAACTGCGACATCCTTCGCGTGCCAAAAAGCTTAAGAGCTTTGTCGACACGTTACTTGGAAGTGTCGCAGGCATCGGCGCATTAGCGGGCAGTGGTACAGACGAAGAATAGTCGTCACCTTTTGCGGGGGCAAAATTTAGGGTTCATCTCGCTGGTTCTTATGAAACACTGGATTGCCATTCTCTTTGTCTTGATCAGTACACGAGTCGCAATCGCGGCCGATGCTGGAGACAATACGCCGCCCCCACCAAATGGTTGTCCCGATCTTCTGAGGGGTTTTGCTGCGACCTCGTCTGATGAGCTGGCACTCTTTGAGTGGATCTTCAGAAACGGCCGTCTTCCATCCTATGAATCTTTAGACCAGAGTGAACGAGTTTTGGCTGATCGGTTTGGCTTGGTGGATGATCATGCATTGTTCCGTCGAAAACTTTTTGATTACCGCAAAGGCGAATGGAAGACCGAGTTTCAGAAGCAGCTTGAACAGCAACTCAGCGATACCGAACTCACACTGAAGTATCAGACATGGCGACTGTGGGCTCGCTGGGAAGCGCTCAGTAATAGTCTGCATCGTGCTCAGGGGGCGATCGAGCAGGGCGTTGATGTTGATTTAGCTGTTCCTATTGGCGGCCCAAAGCCCAAGAAGTTCAAAGTTGCAGAGCATCTTCATAAAATTGGTCAATTTGATCATCTCTCAGCAGAGCTTCGGAAGGAGCTTACCCTGCTAGAGTCAGAGATTGAAGGGATTTCGAAGACCTTAGAAGATCCTCTAAAAGCTCTCCCTGACGAAGCGAAGGGCACGGCACTGATTGCGATGAAGAATGATTTGGATTCGGCGGTTGTTTTGTTTTCTGCGGATCAGTTTGCGACGAGTGTTTATCATGCACAGCAAGCGGCTGAGAAAATGATGAAAGCCCTCATCCTTTTGAAGGGTAAAATTCAGAAAGAGCATAAAACTCATAATTTGGAGGTTCTCCTCCAAGCCGTTGAGTCAATTCATCAGCCTGCGAGTGAAGAAAAGCGCAAAGAATTGGCAAAAGTGCTGAATGGAAATGACACTCGATATCGTTACTACGACCCAGCGGTTGGCCTCACCAAGGAAGGGGCAGAAGAGACTTTGATTCGCTCCATTCAATTTTTGAGAGAGTTAAGTCGAATTTGGAATGAGGTTCTCAAATAAAGCAGTTGCTCTAAGGACACGAAGATTGTTTGAGTAGGACCTTGTGAAATCCACGTGAGGGCCCATAGCTCAGTGGTTAGAGCAGGCGGCTCATAACCGCTTGGTCCCAGGTTCAAGTCCTGGTGGGCCCATATTTGTGCTATCAGCGACCTTTCGAAGAGTTTAGAATTCCCAAATGAATAAGCGTGGTTTGTTTTCGCTTTTGTCCCTTATGCTTCTGTGGTCCAATGACGCTTGGGTGAGTGGACCACAAGAATTTTTTAGTCAACAAGGAGCGGTGGCATTAACGTCTACCGTCTTTATGGCCCATCCCCGCGATAAGGAAAGCCAGGATCAAAGTGAGTCTCTCGAACAGCAGAGTGCAGATCAGACGCTGGCTCGCCTTGTTAAGTCCGTGGACACTTGGAGAAAAGCCACCAAACCCCCACTCGAATGGGCCACTCAAAAATCAAACATTTTGGGAGAAGTTTTGCCCGTCGGTAAAGTTTGGTCGCACCAGTTTTCCAACAAAGACTTACAGCGAGAATGGGATGTGAAGGTTGTATTCACCAAAGATCTTTCGACCTCACAGAGCAAAGAGCTTTTAAAAGTCGTCGAAGACATTGTGAATCCGCTAGAGCAACGCTCAAAGAAGTAGAGTTCTAAGGAGTATATTTTTTTGTCGTCGCTTGCGCCAGGTCAACAACACTCAAAGCCTACATGGAGATCTCTTCTTTCGTGGAAGATGTTGGCCATGTTTTCGTTTGGATTTGTCTCAGGCTTTCCATTTTATGTAGTGAAAGATGTTCTCAAAGCGTGGATGACGGATGCCAATATTGATCTCTCGACGATAGGGCTGTTTTCGGCCGTGACGGTTCCGTACACATGGAAGTTTGTTTGGTCGCCAATGATGGATCGATTTACCCCGAGTTTTTTGGGGCGACGGCGAGGATGGATTTTGATTTCTCAAGTGGCTCTCATTGCGAGTATCGCTTTGCTCGGGCAGTGGGATCCTCATCAATCCCTTTGGTGGATTGCTTTGACGGCCGTGGCGGTTTCTTTTTTTGGAGCCTCTCAAGACATCGCTCTGGATGCGTTTAGGAGAGAGTACCTCAAGGACGAAGAACTCGGTTTTGGAACAGCGCTTTGGTCCAATGCTTGGAGACTCGGCATGTATGTCTCCGTCGGTGTGTCGTTCTTATCGGCGGATGCCGGAGTGGGATGGAATCAAATCCATTTGTTGTTAGCCGGGATGATGCTCGTGGGAATTGTAACGGTATTTTTGGTCCCGGAACCCAAGGTCGATGTACCGCCCCCTCGTTCGATGCGTGATGCTGTGGTTGAGCCCTTTATAGAATTTTTTAAGAGGCGAGGGGCGCTTCTGATTTTGACGTTTATCCTCTTTTATAAACTAGGGGACAATATGGCGAGCGCGATGAATATCCCCTTTATTCTTAAGCAGGGATTTTCAAAGACAGAATACTTGGTCGTGGTCAAAGGTCTGGGGATGTTTTGCTTTTTTGGAGGAGCTCTCCTGGGGGGAGCGCTCCTGGTGAGAATTCGAATCTCTCAAGCGCTTTGGATTTTTGGAATTTTGCAGGCTGCATCGACTGCGTGCTTTGCGCTTTTGGTCTCCTTTGATCACGCGAGTCCAGACTGGGCCACGATTCGCCTGCCACTGTTGACGGGAATTGTGTGTTTTGAACTTTTAGCCTCTGGGCTCGGGCAATCGGCTTATGCCACCTATGTCGCTATGCAGACGGATCGGCGCTTTACGGCGACACAGTTTGCGCTTCTCACAAGCCTTATGGCGGTTCCGGGGACCATTGTCGCAGCCTTTACGGGCTTTATGGCTGAGTATTATGGGTGGATGGGGTTTTATGTGGTTTGTGCCTTAGCGGCGATTCCTGGCTTTATCGTTTTATTGAAGATTGCTCCGTGGTCCGCGAGCAACCAGTCACTCTCAGAGACCACTTAAACGAAGGGTCCATGAGTCTTTAAATTGAGAGTATTTTCGACTTGTCTCGGGGCCAGGCGGATCGGCTATAAGCAATCAAAGAGCCTTTTTGCTGACTTTTGATCTTTTAGAAGGAGTTTCGAAACGTGGAGATTAAACCAGAAGTTCTCAAGCAATCGATCTCGGCCTTGGTGAAGCTTCAGGAAATCGACGCTCAAGTTTTTAAGCTCAACGCCGAAATCAAACATCCCCCCAGTCCAATGGTCGAACTCCAAAAGAAAATGGAAGAGGCGGACAAAAATTTTCGAGTGGCCGATCGAGTTTTTAGAGAAGCCGATCGTGAACGTCGCGCTCTTGAGCTCAAGTTGCTCACGCTGACTCAAGATATCAAAAAAGCTGAAGGCAAAAAGACAGAAGTCCGAAATACAAAGGAAGAATTTGCTGCCGGCAAAGAAGTCGATTTGTATCGCAAGCGCCTTCAAGAGATCAAAACAGCTTTTGATGAAAAGACGGGTCTCGCACAACAAAAGTCCACTGTTCGTGAAGAGAAGCTCAAAGTTTTGACGGACTTTCAGGCCGAATACAAAAAATTGCAAACAGAGCGAGAGTCGAGTTTGAGCGGACTTCAGGATCAGATGGTCGTGCTTCAAAAGCAGCGCGACGAATATATCGCTAAGGTCGATGAGCTTGTGTTTTCGCTTTATGAGCGTGTTCAAAAGATTCGCAAAGGGAGCGGGATTGCGCTCGTCGATAGTGAGATTTGTGGTGGATGCTTTGTGACGATCTCTCCTCATGATCGACTAAAGCTGAGCAAAATGGCGAGCATAGTGACCTGTTCAAGCTGCTCCCGAATCCTCTATCCAGCAGATCAATTGGAGCCTGGAACCTCTATTCCTCAAGCTCAAACGGCCTAGGCCTCTATTATTCTAAAATTCTCTTTATTTCTTGGATTGTGCTATACGGAGTTTATAGACGAACGAGAGCGGGCAATCGCTGGAGGATCTCATCTTTTAGAAGAGATCTCTTTGGAGGAAAGTCCGGGCACCGTGTGAAAACTTGAGTCGCCATACAGGCTAACGGCCTGGGGATGTGATGGGGTCAAACTCAAAGCATCCACGGAGTAGTGGCACAGAGAATATACCGCCGATGGCTTCGTCAGAAGCTCAGGTAAGGGTGAAAACGCGAGGTAAGAGCTCACGATGGAGTCTGGTGACAGACTCGATGCAAAACCCTATGGGGTGCAAGACCAAGAAATCGTCTCAGGGAACGGAGTTCCCTTGCAGTGGACTCGCTGCAGCGTCCGAAGAAATTCGGGTCGAGATCGAAGGTAGGTCGCTTGAGGGCTTTGGCAACAAAGCTCCCAGATTGATGATTGCTACGAAATTCTTTATCGAATTTCGGACAGAACCCGGCTTATAGCTCTCGTTCGTTCTTTTTTTTCTAAGACTTTGGGTCCAAAAGATCTCTGAGCGAAGATCCAAAAAGGGCCAGACTCAAAGTCAGCAAAAACAAAATTGTTCCCGGAAACACAGCTAGCCACCAAGCTTCTTGAAAGTGGTCTTTGGCTTGCTTGAGGAGTTCTCCCAAGCTTGCGACGTTGATGGGTTCGCCGAATCCCAAAAACGAGAGTGCGCCGAGCGCAATGATGGTCGAGGAAAGATCAAACGGAACGTAGATGAGGACCGGAGTGAGTGAATTAGGGAGCAGATGCTTGAAAAATATTCGAGTGCGGGAAGCGCCGAGCGCGCGAGCGGCCATGACAAAATCCTGATTCCGTAGTCTGAAGAACTCAGCTCGGGTAAAGCGGCTGTAGGGAATCCACCCTGCGATCAACATCACAAAAATCAAAATCCAATAACTCTGATCAAAAAACGCGAGCAAAGTGAGCTGAAGCAAAAAGATCGGGAAGTTTCCAATAATCTCCATGATGCGAGAGAGAATCAGATCGACTTTGCCGCCAAAGAATCCCATCACGCCGCCAATGATGATTCCAACGCTCATGCACAAAAAGACGACAGCCGCCGAAAAAAACAGGGAATTTCGAATTCCGTGGATGAGTCTCGAAAGAATATCTCGGCCCACATAATCTGTGCCCAAAAAATGTGAACTTCCCGGAGGGGCCAAAGTTTGAAGGGAATAGATATCAATCGACTCAGGTCCGTATTTGATTAACGGAAAGAATCCCGTCCCAGTCCCAGCGATCCAGGGTGCCGCAAGTGCGAGCAGGACAAAAAGCGCCACGATGCTTCCTGAGAGATAAGTGAGCTTAGAAATCTTCATCCGTTGCTATCGCCCCTCAAAATCAATGCGTGGATCTACGAGCACATAAAAAATATCCGCCAAAAAAATACCGAGCAGAGATAAAAAAGCCGAGATTGTAAAATTGGCCATAATCATGGGGTAGTCTCGCTGAAGTAGAGACTCAAAAGAGAGCAGACCCAGGCCTGGAATCGAGAACAAACTCTCGATAATAACTCCGCCGCCCAGAATGCTCGGAACCATCGCCCCAATGATAGTCACAATCGGAATCAGGGAATTTCTGAAGGCGTGTTTAAAGATCACGACTTTTTCGGTGAGGCCCTTAGCTCGAGCCGTCCGAATATAGTCCTGGGACAGTGACTCGAGGAGGCTTGCGCGCTGCTGCTGAGTGATAAATGCAAGCGTCCCAAGACAGTAGCAAAAGCACGGCAAAATAAAGTGATGGAGCCGATCTAAGATCTGCTGAAAGGCGTTCAAACTCTCATAATCATCAGATTGAATCCCATAGATAGGAAAGAGATCCAAAAAATCTCCACCTCCCAAAAACGTAAGGAGTAAAATTCCAAGGACGTAAGTAGGAAGTGAATACATCGCAATAACGGCGATGGCCGTAATGCGGTCGTAAATCGAATTCTTTTTGACGGCGCTCAAGATTCCCAAAGGAATGCCAACAAGCAGAGCGACCACAATGGCAGAAATTCCAAATACGAGGGAGACGGGGAGTCTTTCTTTGATTTTTTCTAAGACGGGACGGCGATCCATGAACGATGTCCCAAAATCCAACTGGACCAAATCTTTGAGCCAAAGTCCGTACTGGACAAGGATCGGCTTATCGAGATGGAACTCTTCCATTAACTGCCGTCGCTGCTCTTCTGTGACGGTAGAGCGTTCGCCTAAAGCGCCATCACGGCCCGCATTGATTTTGGCATCGATGGGAGAGCCGGGGGCGAGTTGCAAAATCGTAAACGAAACAAGGCTAATCCCCCAGAGAGTCACCAGAAGAAGTAACACTCTCTTTAAAAAATAAGCCCTCACCCCGAAAGCCTATCACTGTGCAGCTTGAGCTGTCTTATACTTTTCTGCGCCCGGAGGCGTAAACCATTTGGAAGAATCAATGCCGAGTTTGCCGACAGGCAGCACACCTGCAAATCTTTTGGTTGCGACAAAGAGATGCGGTCTTTCAAACAAAAACAGATAGGGCTGCTCATCCAAAATAATTCGGGACATCTCTTGGTAGAGTTTATTGCGAGCCTCCCGATCGAGAGTTCGTCGAGCGGTTTCGAGGATTTCGTCCACTCGCTTGTTGGCGAAGGCGCCCGCATTGCTTCCTTGACCTGCTTCTTGGCTCGAATGCCAAATTTGAAACGGATCCATATCAAGAGCTGCTGTCCAACTCATCATGAGAGCATCAAACTTTCGCTCTTGGCGTTGCTTGAGGAATACAGTCCATTCGAGAGTGCGAATCCCCATATCGATGCCGGCCTCCTTGAGGCTCTGTTGATAGATGAGCGCCAGTCGCTCAACTTCGGGATTTCCGGATGCAAAAAGTAGCTGAAAGCTCAATCGCTTTCCGTCTTTGACGAGATATCCTTGTGAGTCTTTTTCTTTCCATCCTGCTGTGGCCAGAAGCTCAAGGGCTTTGGCTTTATCAAATGCGAGGGGCTTGAGGTCGGGATCATTCTTAGAACTGCCCATCGGAAACGGCCCAATAGAAGGGGTCATCAGGTTTTCAAACATTCGAGAATTGATTTCTTCTTTGGGCATCAAATGAGCGAGTGCTTGACGAACTTCTTTAGACTGAAAGAGAGGCTTTTTGAGGTTCCAAGAAATGTACCGATAACCATTTCCGTCTTCAGTGGAATATTTGAGACGATAAAAATTAGTCTCAAAATTTTTGTCGGCAAAGTCCTTGAGATACATCGTGGGGAGAGGTTCCATACTATCAATCTCACCCTTTTTGAGAGCCATGACGGCGACGGCAGCATCGTTAATGACGCGCATGAGAATTTTGTCAAAATTGTATCGATTTTTGAAGTAGTCGGACTGATTTCCCCACCACTCTTTGTTGCGTTCGAGTTCGATGAGTCTGCCGGTATCCCATTTCTTAAATTTGTAAGGACCTGATCCGATGGGAGCGCGATTTGCGGGGTTGGTGTTGATATTGCCTTTGGAGTAAATATGTTTGGGAAGGACTTCCATCAACCCCAAGATAATGAGATTGCGATAGTAGGGGCGCTTCATCGTATAGCGAACTTCGTAATCCGAAAGAACTTTCACGTCCTTGATGTCTGCGAGGTAATTTCTGAGCGAAGCGGAATCGGTTTTGGGATTGATGATCGCATCATAAGTAAACTTGATGTCATGGGCTGTGAGTGGAGTGCCATCATGAAACTTGGCATCCTTACGGATCACAAAATCATAAGTCATTTGGTCAGCAGCAATCTTCCAGGATTCGGCCAGGCGCGGTTGAGGTTCTCCGGTTTCAGAATCGTAAGAAATTAATGTATCAAAAATCAATGACGTGACGTCTCTCGAATATCCATCATTGCCGACGATGGGATTGAGGCCCTCGGGACTGGCTTGCAGCCAAACCACTTGCCAATCGCCTTTGACGGCTTGGCCGGAATAGGATTCCCCCGCAGTTTGGAGACTGCCTGATTTTCTTTTGCATCCCGCCGAAAATCCGAGAACCATAAGAGCCAGTGCTGCAATTGAGAGACTTTTAATCTTCATAGGATTTTAGCCTAACGAGCTGGCCGGGCGCGATCAATCGAAACAAAACTGAGAAGAATCATTCCGAGCACAAAGAGGATTCCCAAGGTCAGGATCGAAAGCCGTGCATCTCCGCTCGCATCCTTAACCAGAGCAAACAAAGTCGGGCCAATGATCGATGTCATTTTGCCGGAGAGCGCAAAAAATGAAAAATACTCAGCCTGGCGGCCTGCCGGAATCAATGAGGCAAAGATCGAGCGGGGCAGAGCCTGAGAAACGCCAAGAACTATCGCGACAAAGACTCCCATCCAGAAAAAATCCGCTGAGGTCTGCATGCTATACCCATAGGCGATGATTCCCACCCAGAGTGCCAGGGCATAAAGGAGCGTCTGTTTGGCCCCAAAGATTTTGGAGACACGAGTCATCAGGAGCGTAAAGGGGAGCCCCAAAAACTGTATAAGAAGCAGTGTACCAATCAGAGTTTCCTCTGGGAGACGCAAGACTTCTTTGCCAAAAATCGACGCCATCGAAATGACTGTAGAAATCCCATCGTTATAAAGAGCAAAGCTGATCATAAAGAGCAGTAGGGTTCGAGAATGCACAACATCCTTGAGCGTTTTCCAAAAGAGATGAAATTGCCGATGAATTCCTGTGAAGGGGTCCGACCGTTTACGAGCGGCTCGCTCATGAATCTGAAATAGGGCAGGCAGAGTGAAGCAAAGCCACCACACCCCGACCGAAAAAAAACTGATGGCGAGTCCAGACTTGCGACTTTCGAGCCCGAGGAATTCGTGCTTCATGATGAGGCCCAAGTTGATGGCGAGTAAAATTCCGCCTCCGATATAGCCCCACGCAAAGCCTTTCAGGGAGAGGGAATCCCATTCTTTTTCTTCGGCGACGACAGGAAGAAGCGAGTTATAAAAAATATTTGAGGCACTGAAGCCGATATTGGCGATCACAAAAAGACTGAGAGCCGCTTGCCAGGTATCAAAAAAAGCGAGTGAGGACGTGGCCACAGCTCCTAGTATCGTAAACACACCGAGGAGCTTTTTGCGTAATCCTCGTTCATCCGCCCAGGCGCCCAATATCGGCGCCATAAAAAAAGTCAGCAATAAACTGAGACTCACCGTGTAGCCCCAAATTGAAATCGCCGAAGTCGTCCAAGACCAACCCAAAAAACTTAAGACAACCCCTTGCGGAGGAAGCAGGGACGGCAAGTAAATCGGAAACAGCGCGGCTAAGATTGTTGTGGCGAAGGCCGAATTGCCGACATCCACCATCACCCATGCGCGCTGCTCTTTTGTCATTCTATGGATTCTTTACTAAGGCAAAAACTTTTCAGGCTTCTTCAGCTTTTGCGGCAGATATTCGTCCATCACATAGTTGAGTCCGTGTTTTGCAAGCGCTTGTTGCTCCGCACGAACGCCCATCTTAACCATCTGCTCGATCGCTTGCGTCCAGTTTTTGTGATACTTAAAAAACGGATCGTTCTTGATCGCATCTTTTGCTCTCTTGATGTCGACATCTTTGAGAGGATGGGTGGGAAGTTTGTAATCAATAATATCTTGAGGCGTGATTCCCATAAATGTGGCCGACGGCACGCAAAAGAACTCATTAATATGAGCGGCGTTTCCGGACCCCACTTTGAGAGTGCGATAAATATTGGCAATGCCGTATGGATCACCATCGACGAATGTGTAGACGGGAATCTTCATAGAGTCGGCGAGGCGCCGAACAAATCTTCGGGTCGCTCTCGTCGGAACTCCTCCCATGGAAACCAAGATGCAATTGGCTTTGCGCCAATAATTGTGAGCGACGAGACGCTGAAACATACCCGCTGTCTCGATACACAAAATAAACTTGGCTTTGGTCTGAAATTCCAAATGCTCGACTGAAATAGGAATCGAATAAGCACCGGAACCGAATCCCGTGCAATCAATGCGGATGGGCTTTCCTGTATCGCGATCCTTATCAAATACAATGAGCTGGCCCGCGATTTCGCCGCCCTTTTCTTCGGGCAAAAATCTGAGTTGCTCGCGATTTACGCACATCATGGCTTCGATATCATCCATCACGGCGTCGGACTCAGGTTGTTCGTCAAAACGCGCGGGTCCCCAGTTTTTGGAGATATAGTAAGTTTCTCGCTTAGAGGCGTGGTCATTGGTTTCGATGAGTTCTTTGGAGATCGACATCATTTTGAGTGTCTGCGCAAAACTCTTCACCGTATTATAAGTGAGAGTTCGCACTTTGATTTGACTCTTGAGAGCCAAGAATCCCTCTTTCTTTTCGTATCGCACATTACTCAAGGAGCGCACGGGCATAGTGAGCTGGGGCTTTTGCCCTTTGATGGATTTGTCATAAACATCACGTGCAGTTTTCTCGAGACCAGCGAGGGCCTTGTTGTTTGCTTTGTCCGTTTTTTTAGCCATGACTATCTACTCCTTTATCTTCGATTCGGCCCTTTTCTAAAGTCTTACGCAGGGTCCCGATGACCTGGTCCTTTTGTTTATCAGTGAGTTCGAGCATTTCCTGCAATGCTTCACCCACGAAGGGGATGTACGTGTCGATATAGCTCGATTTGCGGTACTCTTCGTCGGCACGACGTTTGCGGGACAAATGAAGTGATAACTGTCGGGCGCACTCTTGAATCGCGAGACGAATTTCCTGTTTGATCTCGGGATAGTCCGCGATGGCTTCTTTGCTCTCCGAAGTAAACGGCACCCATACGGAGGCGACATGAATCAAAACAGCAATGGGCCCCACCGGAAGTGCATTCTTGGGTTGGCTGAGGCCGTAACTGCGCCAGTCAATTTTTGTCAGAACGCGATTTGTACAACAGGCCGCGGGTTGAAACTGCAAGGGCACGCGATTGGCAAATCGAAAGACCTGCATGGGCTCATCGCCCGCCAACTCCCCGCCATAAGCCATAGCGCATTCGACCAAAAATGGATTTCCTCGATAGACACTGGGGCTTCTGGTGGTGGCTGTAAAAAAATCAGCCTTACACTGGGCAGCGAGAGTCTCTTGCAAAAGTTTTTCGCCGATAGGAACCACGCAGTCCGTGGGGGGACTCATGATCTGTACCTTAGGAATTGCCGAATGAACTTCGGCTAAATCTTCAGGGTGAGCATTGGATAAATTAAAATCCTTTCGTCCAGCGACTTTGAGAATTTCGGTCACGACTTTATCCGAGACGCGCGAAAACTCTTTGAGCATAAACTGGCGCAATGTTTTGGCATTGCTTTCGAGTGCCATCTGCTGAAACCGTCCGAGCTCCACACCATAGGGATGGGGTTGAATTTCTCGCGGCAATTCAGGAAGTTCTTCGGTTCGACGATCGTAGTGAGTTTTTTCTCCCGCCGGATCCACAAATGTAAAGGAGGCGTGAGGATTGCTCAGTGTATTTTGCAAAATGAATTCGTCGATACTCTGTTTACCCTTTTGATAACGACCTTCGAGAGTAATCTCAACGATGGTTCCGGACTCAGTCTTTGGGCTCCAGTTGACTTCCTTTTCGACGAGGACTTCGGGTTTATTGGTTTTGGTATCAATGACGAGTTCGACAAAAGAGGCTTTGTCTCTTTTGGGCAGCTTAGAAGTAATCTTCATGGGCTTACCCGTCGTCATTTGTCCGTACATCCCTGCTGCCGAAATACCAATCCCTTGTTGACCTCGAGACATTTTGAGTCGGTGAAACTTGGAGCCGTAGAGGAGCTTTCCAAAAATTTTGGCGATTTGTGTGGCGACAATGCCTGGCCCATTGTCTTCGATGATCAAATGAAACTTCTCGTTGGGAATTGGGTTTTTTCCCTTCTTAGACTTTACCTTTTCTCCTTCGGCAGGCTCCGCTGCGACTTCGACGGGTGCAGCCGGTCCAGAGATCCGTTGAAGTTTGACGGTGATGGCGGGGAGAATTCCGGCTTCTTCGCAAGCATCGAGCGAGTTGTCGACGGCTTCTTTGACGGCCGTCAGGAGAGCCTTTTTCGGATTATCAAATCCCAGAAGGTGTCGGTTCTTGGCAAAGAACTCAGACACCGAAATCTCGCGCTGACGTTTGGCCATTGATTCTGCATCTTCATGCGCGATTTTTTTTCGGACTTTTGTCACCTCAGGCTTTTTTGCCTTGGGTTCCTCTAAAGATTTTTTGGGCGCTTTCGCCGATTTTTTTGCCATAGCGCGATAATAGTGGGGGCTGCTTTAAGAACGCAAGGGTTCAAAGTGAACTCTGCGTCATCGCGTCACAAACTAAGCCTGTTACAATAGAAGTCGTGTCAAAGGTCTATGAAAAGTCGTGGTTCAAATGGCTCGTCATATCGTCCGCGACGACTTTTACCGGCCTCTTTTTTTTGTTTGGGTTTCTTCAACAGCACCTTCATGAAAAAGAAATCGAGAAATTAGAACTCAAAAAATTTGAAGCGGAGAAGGAATATGAAGATCAGTTCACCGCTTGGATGACTCGACTCTACCAAAATCTAAAACTGGATCACTTTTTGGCAGCGTATCAAAACGTCAGAAACATGCCTCGACCCAAACCGCATGATCAACGGCGTGTTGATGAGTATGTGCAGGTTCTCAATCGGGTAGGTCGCGGTCTTTTAAAGGCCGGTCTGATGCGAGAAGCTGAGCAAATGTTTGAGATGGTGCGTGACTATCGACGAGAATCTTCCGAAGCGTCCGATGCACTCACAGAAATCGATGCTCGCCGAAAGCTTCAATTTGCAAAGACTTATTTAGCCGAAGCTCAAGAGATGCTGGCGAACAAGGATTATATCGGAATGCTTGGGGAGCTTCAGAAAGCCCAGATTGAGCTGAACTCAGATGCGGTAGCCGCATTAGAGGAGGCTCGCGAGGCTCGAGCGACTCTGATGGAACTTTTGCCGAGCGCCAAATTTTATACGCGTATTTTGGATGCGGAGAGATTTTATGAAGCTTCCAAAAAGGCATTCTACAATCGCGACTTTAAGCGCACCCAAGATCGGATGTCGAAGGCGGCCGAACTCGTGGGTCGAGCAGCGTTTTTGAGGCCTTTGGCCCCCGAAGTAAAACGTCTGCGCTCAGAGCTCCGCAATCTAGAAGCCGACATCTCCTATGCCATCCCCAACTCCATGCCCATCTGGAATCGATTTGCACGAGACCGGGCGGGTAAGGATGATTTGTTCTTCTTTTTGGATTCTGCGGATTTCAAAGTCGACACAAAGGACACACATACGGTCAAGCTGACATTTCGATACTTGCAGTATGCGCCGGATGCCCATTTTGCAATTCGGTATCGTATTCATTTAGAAGACGGAACATCATTCTTTAACGGGCACTTTATTCTTCCCAAAGAGGGAATTCACAAGGCCGATGAGGTGTTTGAAACAACCTATGTGCAGGAAATCCCCGAGCGATATCAAGGCAAAGGTGTTGTGCGAGTCGAAGTAAAGTTTTTTGACCACAAAGATGAGGTTGTTTCTCATATTATGAGAGCCTTTCGATTGGCATCCTAATCAAGCTTTGAGGCTCTTTAGCGGTTTGTGACTTGAAGTTGCAATCGCGGCCAATCTCACGTTAGCGTCCGCCTTGCATGGGATTTTTGGATCAGCATGGGAATGACTTAAACGCCCCACAATTACAGGCCGTCTCGAGCACTGAAGGACCTTTGTTGGTTCTGGCGGGCGCGGGATCAGGAAAGACACGTGTTCTCACTTACCGAATCGCTCACCTCGTCCAGGACAAGGGAGTGCCGCTCTCTGCGATTTTGGCGATGACGTTTTCCAATAAAGCCGCGCGCGAGATGCAGGAGCGTGTGCGAGATTTGATGAATTTTGAGTATGCGCTTCCTTGGGTTTCGACATTTCATTCTGTTGGAGCTCGGATTTTGCGTGTCTATGGAGCAGCGGTGGGCGTCAAGCCGGAGTTCGTCATCTATGACGAAGGTGAGCAGTCCACCATGATCAAGGACTGTATGGGAACTCTCGGAATCGACGATCGTCATTACTCGGTGGATGCGGTTCATACAAAAATCGGGGATTGGAAAAATCGGGGCATGCGAGCCAAAGAAGCCGGATCTTATACGGCATCGGGCCTCGAAGAAGTGGCTCACCGGGTCTATGAACTTTACGAAAAAGAAATGAACAAAGCTCAAGCGCTCGACTTTGATGATTTGCTTCTCAAGACCTACTGGCTTTTTAAAGAACAAGCCTCAGTGCGTGAGTACTTTCAAAAGCAGTGGCGTTACGTGCTCATCGATGAATTTCAGGACACTAACGAACTGCAGTACAAATTACTTTTGGAATTTGTAAATCCAGAGACTCACAATGTGTGTGTTGTCGGTGATGATGATCAAAGTATCTACGGATGGCGTGGAGCAAAGATCGATAATATTTTGAACTTTGATAAGGTCTTTAAGACGTGTCAGGTCGTAAAGCTCGAGCAAAACTACCGATCAACAGAAACGATTTTGAAAGCCGCCGATCAAGTCATCGTCAAAAACTCTCTTCGGCATGAAAAAACACTTTGGACTCAAAAAGGCAAAGGCGAGCGAATTTGTTATGCAGCCCTTGAGGATGATCGCGGCGAAGCCTCATATGTGATCAAAGAGATCCAAAAGTTTATTCGTGGGGGAGGTTCGCCCGAAGAAGTCGCCGTTTTGTATCGAGTCAATTCGCTCTCTCGGGGTTTTGAAGAAGAATGCCTCAGGCAGCGGCTTCCTTATCGCATCATTGGCGGCTTTAGATTTTATGAGCGACGCGAAGTCAAAGATGTACTTTCGTACCTCAAGCTCTTGATCAACCCCGCGGACATTATGTCCTTTAGGCGATCCGTGAATACACCTGCACGGGGCATCGGCAAAACGACCATCGAAAAAATCGAAACTCTGGCCCGAGAGTCGGGGCAAAATGTTGTTCACTGGTTGATGGCGACGGATGTGTTTCCGGGCGTGGGTCGAGGCAAAGAGGGACTCAAGCGCTATGCAGAGATCCTGCGCAAAGGCATCGATGCCCTCGATGCCAATGAGAGTTTTGTGGATCTCATGATCGGAGTTATGGAAGCGTCTGATTATGTCAACTCGTTGAAATCCGAAAAGACTCCTGACGCCGATGAGCGAGTCGACAACCTGCAGGAACTCATGAGTGCGATTCAAGAGTTTGAAGAAGGCTGGGCTCCGCGCGAAGAGCTTCCGTCGGATCGTACGTCTCTCGTGCAAAAGGTCATGGATTTCTTAGAACGAGTGTCTCTGATTGCGGATGTGGATCAGCTTGATTCCAATCGGACCGGAACCCGAGGACTTGATCAACCTCAAGTAACTTTTATGAGCATGCATGCCGCTAAGGGTCTCGAATTTGATCTTTGCTTTATGTGTGGTCTCGAAGAGGGTTTGTTTCCTTCGTCTCGCTCCTTTGATGATGAGCAGCGCCTCGAAGAAGAACGGCGACTCTGTTATGTGGGGATTACAAGAGCAAAACAAAAACTGTTTATGACTCGCGCTCTCCGACGTCGCACGTTTGGATCGATCAATATGAATCTCGAGAGTCGGTTTTTGAAAGACATTTCCAAAGATCTCTTTGATGTCACTGTCGATCAATCGCAGCGTGAAGCCGAGTCGGGTGCATCTTGGAGTTATGGGTGGACGCAGACGCGAAAAGCCGCCGCGTCACGATCCTCAGAGACCGAATCGTTTGATTATGATTTTGATCAGAGAGTGCCAGACGATGAGTTTAGTTTTGCAAAGGGGCAGCGAGTTTCGCATCCGAGCTTTGGCGAGGGCGTCGTCCAGAGAGTCGAAATGCTCGGTGCCGATGAATGCTTGTCGATTTTGTTTCATCGCCTTGGCAAAAAGAAAGTTCTCGCAAAGTTTGTGAAGAAAGTAGGTGAGTGATGAAGGGCTCCAAAAAAGAATTTAAATGGAAAGCCAGTGGTCAGTCGGCGGCAAAGAGCTTTGTGGCCGAGGGGGATTGGATTTCGCTTCAGGATCCCAAAAAAGAAAAGCCCATCGCTGATGTGTTTTTTACTGCCTACTCCCTCAAGGGAGAGGCGCCGTCAGAGCGTCCGTTAACATTTGTGTTTAATGGCGGGCCAGGAGCGGCTTCGGCGTATTTGCATTTGGGAGCTTTGGGACCTTTTCGCGTCGAATTTCAAAAAGACGGCAAGCTGCCTTCGCCTCCTGTGAGCTTGGTTCAAAATTCGGAATCGTGGCTCGAGTTTACGGATTTGGTTTTTGTCGATCCCGTCGGCACGGGCTTTAGCCGGCCAAAGCGCGACGAAGCTCCAGCAAAATCAGATTCAAACTCGCCGTCGCAAACTTCAAACGCCACTGCGGATTCCAGAGCGGGGACGGCCGCTCCCCAAGAGGGCGAATTTTATCAGCTCAATCGAGATCTCAATGCTTTCGTCGAGTTTATCAAAAGATATCTGTCTCGAGCGGGACGATGGTCCTCTCCGATTTGGATTGCGGGAGAGTCTTACGGTGGATTTAGGGTGGCTAAGCTTTGTCGAAAGCTTCAGGAAAATTCAGGCATTGTTTTGTCGGGCGCGATTTTGATTTCGCCGGCCCTCGAGCTCAATCTCCTCAATTCGAGCGACTATGATTTGCACCAGTGGCTTGATGTGTTTCCGAGCTTTGCGGCGTCTGCATTACATCACGGAAAGGCTGGTGCCAAAAAAGCTGCTCGCTCCAAGTTTTTGGACGAAGCAGAGACCTTTGCATGCGAAAGTCTCCCCAAATTGCTTTTGCTCGGAAAGTCTCTGCCAGCGGCTGAGCGAAGCAAGCTCTCAGATCGAATGGCGGAGCTCATTGGACTGTCGAGTGATCTGGTAAAGACAAAGGCGGGTCGAATTTCGTTTAATACTTTTTGCCGGGAGCTCTTGCGAGACCAGGGACAGTACTGCGGACTCTACGATGCCAGCCTGACGACCTATGATCCGTTTCCGGATCGAGAGTCCTATGCCGGGCCGGATCCGACACTGTTTTCGATCGATGGCTATTTTAGCATGGGCATTAATCATCACTTGAGGGAGTGGCTCGGAGTGAGCACTGAGCGAGATTATGTTTTGCTGAGCTTTGAGGTCTTTGAAAGCTGGAAGGTGGATGAAAAGCGTCATGCCTTTGAAGGGGCCGTGGGCGCCGTGGATGATTTTCGCTATGCGATGTCTCTCAATCCCAAAATGCAAGCCTGGATCGTGCATGGGTACTATGATTTGATCACACCTTATTTTTCTTCAAAGCGTCTGTTTGATCTGATGAAACTTCCCAAAGAGGAATCAAGTCGAGTCCGATTGGACACCTATGAAGGCGGTCATATGTTTTATACGTGGGAGGAGTCCCGTAAATCCTTTACTGAAGGCGCCAAAAAACTTTTTGAAAGCCGCCGAGCTTAGGGCACTATTTTGCGTGAGATTGTCCAAGATCGGTGAGGATCATGCGGCAGTAGTCCTTGGGACGAGCGCGTGGATTGAGGGGTAATCCCTCCCCGTCCAAAATCTCGAGTTGTTCATTGATCGTAAAGACAGCCCGATCCGATATTTCTTGGGGAGTTGAATCACCGAGAATCGCTTTTATTTTTTTTGTCACCGCAGGGTTGGCCGTCACTTCCAGTTGAAAGACTTTTCCGTCACCGGGGGTCTGTTCGGGATAAACTTTTAAGTTCACATCAAGGGCCCCTGCTTCAGCAAATCCGTGTCCGATTGAGAACGCTTTATGGGGGGGCTCTGGCAGGAGTTCAGAGTGGGCACCTTGATTTTTGAGTTCCAGATTTTTTTTAGCAATTTTTAGTCGAGCGCGATCATTGGCTTGCTTTAGAACGAGGAGCTCTCGCTCCGCGAGAATTTGATTGTAGCTGACAAATTTGAGAATGAGTCTGTGGAGTTCACGGGATACTCTTTTTGCGCTCGCCTCTTCGAGAAAGTCGTTGAGGTGATCAGCAAGGGCATCCTCGCCGTGTTGGAGAGCATTCACTCGAGTAGAATCGTAAATTTGGTAGGATGTAATTTTGAAATCTGCGATTTTTAGACCTTCTGACGCCGGAGAGGGCGTTTTGGAGTGGGCAGAGACCAGCGAAGGGACCTCCACCATTGAATCCCCACTGAAGAGAGGATCAGTCCTTATTGAATTGGGTGCAAGATAAAGTTTCGTGCCGAATGAAATGAGAGAATTACCTTCTTCCCAAAAAGGCTTGCGAGGTTTTGATAAGTTTTCTGGAATGCGGACATTTAATTGGTCAGCTTCGATCGTTACTTTATTTTCATCGAGGTAATTTCTTTTGATTGTAAAACTCACAAGAGGAGCGGGAAGGCCGGGAAACCGAATCGCCGCACTTTGATATTTGATCTGCGAATGAAAATGATCACCGATTTTTAGGAACTCTTCTATCGCGCTCCATTTGGTACTCAATGTGAAAAATCCAGGCGTAATTGTTGTTTTTGAGCCGTCAGGCAAGACCTCGATCACTTTGATTTCTGAAGCCGCATGAGGATCGTCAAAGCGATAGTGATCAATGTTGGATTGTGGAAGTTTCATCCAAATCGGGATCCAGACTTCGATTGCCTTGAGATCTTTGCGATGAACATCGTCAGAATGAATATCTGCCGAAACGAGAAGTCGGTGAGTCGAGGAGAGATCATCTTCTCTAAACGCCCAAACATTTTGGAAGACTGAAAAGGCGATGAAGATAAAAATGTAAAATTTACTGGCGATCATCGTAAAACTCCTTTGCCACTCTGGCTCTCGTTTGAATACGCAAAATTTGTTCCAAAACAGATGCAGCACTTCGAATGAAGTATCCATCAAGATGTGCGAATCCAGTGCGCATGAATCTTTGGACCAGAAGTCATGATTGACATCTCGCGTTGCAAACTTTGCGATTGAGACATCTATGGGAGGATTGAGGCGTGAAGTGGAAATGTTTAGTTGTTCAGTTTACTTTGTTTGCGATTGCGTTTTTGGAGAGTGAGAATCTAAAGGCCCAATCCGAAGCGACACAAAATCAAGCAGATCTTTGTTTGGACGGGCCACCAGCGATTCCGTTTGTAGCGATCGAAACGGTTCGAGTCGGGATTCCTTTTAATGTTCCCAATTCTGGCGGCCATGGCCGAGTGGACTATGCTTATCGAATCGGAAAATATGAAGTCACCAATGCACAGTATGTTGATTTCTTGAATGCTGTCGCTCGCGGATCTGATCCTCAAGGGTTGTTTCATCCCGCGATGGCATCACAGGCTCAAGGGGGGATTCGGCGGATTCAGTGTCCCTTTGGATACCTTTACGTCGCTAAGCCTCATTTTGCTCAGAAGCCGGTGAACTATGTGAGTTGGCCATCAGCCGCTCGCTTTGCGAACTGGCTTCACAATAATCAACCCGTGGGAGAGCAGCGCGTGCAGATCACTGAGACGGGGGTTTACGATTTGAGTCTTGGAAGTTTGCCGGGATATCTCGAAGCCGTCAGAGGGAGTGGAGCTCGATACGCACTTCCGACAAAAGATGAGTGGATCAAGGCAGCAAAATATTGCCCGGGATGTGCGCCGGCTTACTGGGCATTTTCCACTCGATCAAATGACAATCCCTCTCCTGGGAGTCTTGATTTGCTTTCTTCGGCACTTTGGTCAGGTGAGTTTGCGAGTCCGAGTTCAAACTCCGCTAACTATGGTGGGCGAGCCAACTGGAATGGATCGAGTGTAGGAAATGTGACGAGCGTAGGCAGTGCTGGATCACCGAGTCCTTGGGGAACTTTTGATCAGGATGGAAATGTCGCCGAATGGAATGAACAAGTTTCGTGTATGGCAGCCAATGCCTGTGGTCGCAAATTCAGAGGGGGATCCTATCGCTCATCGGTCGGCCAACAGTTGGGGCCCAATCACTATCTTGAAAGTGGACTTCTCGAAGAATTGGCCCCCATGGCCTCGTATTCTCCGGATTGGCCGTATCCTCAAGGCAGTGAGATGAGAATGGCGACGGTGGGATTTCGAATCGTTCAACTCATCGTTCAGAATTGATCTTGAGTTGGTTTCACCCCTTGATACTCTAAGAGAGTGTCTAGAGATGAGCTCCTCATCATTACTCTCAGCGACGTCAATCGAAAGCTGTTTACCTCCGCTTTGGAGGGTGAGTTTTCGCTCTTGTATGCCAGCTCTGGCGAAGAAGCTCTCGAGCTTCTCAAAAAAAAGCTCCCTGCTGCGGTGGTGATGGATCACAGTATAGAGGATTTTTTGACCTATGTTTTTATCGATAAAATCAGAAACTCCCCCGTCTCTCGCAATCTTCCATTTGTGATTGTGTCTCGTGAGTCCACAAACTCATTTGTGGAACAAGCTGTTCGATCGGGAGTGAGTCATTATGTAGGGATACCATTTGAACCCGCTGCACTTCGGCAAAAGATAAAGTCCGCTCTCAACCCGGGTGGTCCTAAAGACTGGAGCCTCTATTTTCGGCTTCCCGGCGAGCTCGAAACAACGGCCAAGAGCTTCGGACGGATTTCTTATGTGAGTGAAAATGGCGTACATTTTGAAACTCATCTCAAGCTGGCGCCCCATCAAAAACTCAAGATTTCTTCGCCAATCTTTGAAGACATGAATATTGGTGATGTCGAAGTCGAGGTAGAGACGGTGAGTTCGGATGTTTATTACAATTATCCCTCTGCTATCGATGCTCAGTGGTGCGACGAAAAAATCCGTCATCGAATGAAGGGTTGGATCGTCGTCCACAAAAATTTAAATTCACCCAAAAAGCGTAAAATTCTTTTGGTCCAAAGCAGCAGGGAACAAGCAGATGGACTCACCAAAAATCTCGATGCGTCTCAATATAGTCTGAGAATAGTCAAAGATCTTACAGAAGCTCTCGTAGCGCTCCCTTATATGAAGCCGGCATGCTTTGTCGTGAGTTCAGACATCTGGAGCCAGGCGGGTTCTGTGGGTTCCAAAATACTCACTCTTTTGCCAAAACTTGAGTCTCGATGGATGCTGACGGGCAATGAGATCAAACTCGCTCCACAAATAGCACTCAAGCCCTTTGTGGCACCACAATCATCGGAAGCGATTGTGGCGGGAATAACACATTTGGTTCCGCCAGTGATTCCTGATCCCACGAGAATTTATTTTTCGAAGCATCTCGATTACTCCCGGTGCAGCTTTAACTTTCAAGTGAAGACCCTCATTTTAGGAGAGATGGGAGTGAAGCTCGCGTTTCCTTTTGAGCTCAGTGTGCCTTGCAATTTGCAGTTGGGGCTCAAGGCTTTTACAGAGCAGAATCTGCGTAATCCGTTTGTGCGAGTCTGGCCTCCGCTTGAGTCCTTGGCGCCACAGAAAACAGGAGAAAATCCCTTTTTATGGGCTGCCGAAACGCACTTTTTGGGAATCAATGATCAACAGGGTCAGGGCATTCGATTGTGGCTTCGTAACCATGAAATGGAAGAAACCCGCTCCGAACTCTACAAACCTCCTCGGCACGAAGGCCAGGAGCCACCGGTGGCGCCTAAAAAGCAAGAGCCGCCGCCTCCCAAGAAAAAGTAATCTTGGAATCGCTTGACCCACCTCAGGATTTTGATAATCCACTCTGAGTTTTTCATTGGGCGACAATTTAAGGACTCTCATTCATGCGCCAGCTTTTGGTCGTCGCCATTTTTTATTTACAATCCGTCTACGCACAAGTTCAGTTTATTCCCCCTTCAGACAGCTCTCAGGACATGAGACTCGCCCTTGCTTTGAACGCTCATACCACAGAAATTGTTGAACGCGCGGACGGTCTCAGAGTTCTTCAGTACTCGCCCGCTCCAGAGGCTTTAGAGGCGCTGCTTACAATTGGAAAAAATCCGAGTCTTTTGCTCGGCGATAGAGTTCTCGACAATGTTATAGATCAGGCGACTGCTGCCTACCAGGCAGAGTCGGATCAGCTCGACTTTTCGAGAGTCACTCAGACTTCAGCAGAATTTTTGTTGGCGATTGTGCAGGTGATTCACAAAGACCCAGTTCTCCGCAAAAAGTGGTCTCAAAAGGTCAATGAGCTTTGGCCCCATAGGCGCCAAGAACTTGAGGCCCTCTTTGAATTGCATCATATACCCCTTCAGTTATCAGGAGATTTTGATTTTTTAGTCCAAGAAATGGTCTTTGCAGATTTCAATCGATTGATTGCCAAATTATTGGTGGAGCCCCAGTCATTGGCATCCAATCTCAATTTGATCGAAGCTCTCAATCAAGCTGCAGATATAGTCGCTAAAGATCACTCACATTTTGCTGGAAATTTTGGCCGGCAATTGAGGCAAGCAGTGGTGGATTCGGGGATTGGTATTGGCAAATTGTTTAGAATGCAGCATGCCATGGGCCTCGATCGTGCTTTGGGCTGGGGCTTACGGCAGGACCTTCATGCAGATACCGTTTTGAGAAGGAGTTTTCTCAAGGGCGAAGGAATCGGAAGCATTGCCTTTTATTTGAATCCAGAAAAGCTTGTCAGAATTTTGGACGATCTCGCAGGCCTAGAGGATTTTTCAAAGTGGTCATGGCCTGATCTTGAAAGTGCATCGAGGCATTTGAGACTCATTGCAAGTACAAAATCTCTGTCTCTCGCAGAGATCAAACTGAATCAGAAAATCTCTCGTGCTATCATTCAGTCGATCTCGGAGACCTTTCTGTTGCCCATTCTCAACGACAAGAACAAGCGCGTGATCGATTTTGTCGACCTTGTAGAAACAACATCTTATTTTGCAAATGCTCCGATAGAGGCCAAGCGCCTACTGGCCCGGGCCGCCTTTGCGCTTATTCATGATCCCATTGAGGCCCTGTATTGGCATCGAGTATTTGTAGGAAATGTCCTTCGGCCAAGTGTTTTGTGGGGTCCTCAGGATGGAGTTAAAATCTTGAGAGAATTTTTGGAATCTTCAGGGGCTGAGCTGAGTCGCTCCTCTGTTCGGATGCTTCGTCTTGGACTTAAGACATATGATCAATGGACAATTTGGTCACCCATCACGGCTTTGTGGAAAAAGTGTACGCGTCGCTAGAGAGCGTCTTGAAGATCTTTCAGGTCTGCTAAAATCTCAGAGTGTTGAGGAAATTTTTGAAGTGCAGTTTTCAGGGTCGATTTGGCCCTGTCGATCTGTCCCAGACGGCGAAAGCACTCAGCCATATTGCGAGCCGCAACGAGGGAGTCGGGATAGAGTTCTAAAACTTTTTGGAATTCTTCTATTCCCCGTTGCCACTGGGATTCTTCCATGGCGATCATTCCCAAATTCAATCGAGATTCCTGATTCTGCAAATCGATCGAGAGACATTGAGCCGCACGGTCTTTTGCTTGGGGGAACTGACCCAGGCGCCGATGTGTTGTGGCAAGCTTGGCGAGAATCAGGGGATTGTTTGCATTCAGAGTGAGTGCTGCTTCCAAAGCCTTGAGAGCGGCCGCAAACTCCTTAAGCTCCAGATAAGTCATTCCGAGTTCAAATTGTGCGCGAGCATCCTGAGGATTCTGAGCGGCCTTTGTCTCTGCAATCTCTAGGTAGAGAGTCTGCTTATTTTTTTGTGCGACCACGTCAGGGAGAACTCCATAGTGATGGAGTGGAATGGAGCAGACTTCGTGGTGACCCTCGACGGACTTTAAAATTGTTTCGTGAACCAGACCTTCAAAGCGAATGTTGGATTGATTGCGAAACAATATGAGTTTGGTGTTTTGGATCCACCCCGGAAACTGTCCCTCTTCGAGGGGATATTCACCCTTGGCACTCACAAATCCCTGTGCGGCGGGGTTGAGGACGTAGTTGCGAGAATGCAATCCATAGGACCAGACAGAAGCGGGAGCGCCGTTGATGAGGCGGTGTATTTCTTCAAAATCAATCTGGGCAATACGTTCATCCGGATCGATTGTGAGAATCCAAGGTGTCTTGACCTGAGAGAGTGAAAAATTCCGCGCCGCCGAAAAATCTTTGACCCACTGAAATGTGTGACACTCTGCCCCAAAATCTTTGGCAATGGTGAGCGTTTGATCTGTCGATCCCGTATCCACAATCACAAAGTGTGGAGTCAGGGCGCGATGATGCCTCAGGAATTCCGGCAGGAACCTTTCTTCGTTTTTCACGATCATGCAAATCGTGAGCATCTCAATCATGTTAGAATATCTCGGGGGAATCTGCACTTTTTTATGCGATGCCGTAGTTGTGGAACAACCAATGCCGCTCAAGCCAAGTTTTGTCACGAGTGTGGCAAGGCACTCGCTGAGGCCCCTCGCGTTGAGGAATTCTCCGAACAAATCACGGTGACTCATCGCCGTCCTGAGTGGGTCGCTGATGATCCCAACATGAATACTCAGATCCGAAAAAAGATCGAACTCGCTCAGGAGGGTCTGTCGGGGACGCGCCGGTTTGTAACAATTTTGTTTGCTGATATTCAGGGGTTTACATCCCTGTGTGAGCGAATGGATCCCGAGCAAGTGACAGAACTCATGAACCGCTATCTCGGGCGCCTCGGCAAAATTGTTTATGAGTTTGAGGGCTATGTCGACAAGTACATTGGTGATTGCATCATGGCGCTCTTTGGAGCGCCGATTGCCCATGATAACGATCCTGAGCTTGCGATTCGATCGGCTGTCAAAATGTTGCAAGCTCTGGGCGAACTCAATGCGGAGACAGGCAACAAGCTCTCCATTCGTATTGGAATCAATGCGGGCATGGTGGTGGCAGGAGGTGTAGGAAACTCTCTTAAGCTCGAATTCACCGTGATGGGCGATGCCGTCAATCTGGCTCAGCGACTTCAGTCGGCTGCGCAGCCAGGACAAATCGTTGTCGGCAAATCCGTGGCCCGAGCCGCTCGGGGATTCTTTGATTTTGAACCTTTAGACCTCAAAAGCGTCAAAGGCAAATCGGAGCCTGTCGAGGCGTTTATTGTTCGGGGGATCAAAGGAGCGAGAGAAAGCCAATCTCGTGGGCTCACAGAAAACCAAACCAAGCTGATTGGGCGCAAAGAGACACTTCAGTCATTGAGACCTATTTTGCGATCGATCAAAGAAGACGTTTCTCAGCATTTTGTGCTCACGGGACCTGCGGGCATAGGAAAGAGTCGGCTCAAATGGGAGCTTCGCTCCGCACTAAAGAATCAGGGGCTCGAATGGTGTGAAGTGACTTGTAATTCGCTGAAGGCACATATTCCACTCGCACCGTTTAGGGATCTGTTGGGGACGATGGTCCGGGAATCCAAAGACGTGCAGCGATGGCTCGAACAAGTAGAAGCAGCCTCCTTTGATTCGCACGAAAAAAAGCTCTCCTTGCTTCTCAGTCTCAAGTCGATTCTTCATCAAAGAGCTAAGGCCAAATATACGGTCTACTTTTTTGATGATTTGCAATGGGCGGATTCTGTCACCGTCGAAGCGCTCCAATACCTTGCGGCGGGTTCCTCACATTTTATTCTCGCCGGTGCGACTCGCTCGGCTGAGCGAATTGCGCTCAAGGGGTTTCATCTGATTTCACTCTTACCCTTGAGTGAATCAGAATCCATCGAACTGACTTGTGCTCTCTTAAAATCTCAGACCATTCCCTCCGAGCTCAAGGAATTCATAAAATCTCAATGTCAGGGAAATCCCCTCTTTATTGAGGAAACCGTACGTGCTCTCGTCGAGCGAAAGACTCTGCTTAGCTCGCCAGAAAAGGGATGGACATTGGCGGGGCCTATTGCACTGGGAGTCGTTTCTGAAGGACTCCAATCGACAGTGCTCGCGCGTATTGATCAACTCCCCATGCCAGATCGAGATGTTTTGGAAGCTGCTTCTGTGATGGGGCGAAAATTTTCTTACAAACTTCTCAAAGAGCTTTTGACGGGGCATCCGCATCTCGATGAGTCCTTGCAGTTTTTGAGACAAAAAGAGCTCATTTTTGAATTTGAAGTCAAAGAGGGCGAAATTGAATATATCTTCAATCAAAACATAACGCGTGAGATTACTTATCAATCGATTCTGCGCAAAAAGCAAAAGGCTATGCATCGCGATGTGGCCCAAGTCTTTGAAATGCTGTTGCGAAAAAACGAGATTTCCCGCGGAGCCGAGTCGTTTGAGCTTCTCGCCCATCATTTTAAAGAGGCCGAAGTCTATGATCGATGGGTCCACTACTTTTTGGCTTCAGTCGAATTCAAGAATCTCAGCGCAGCGATCGAACAATTGCAGGACGCACTCAAGCAAAAAATAGTGAGCGAGGCCCGTCAGCTTGTGATCTTAAAACTCATCGATCTTCAGTCGAAGCGAGGAGACTTTGTAGCTCTGCAGAGCTTCATTGTAGAGCATCTGGCAGAATTTAGTGGAGATCTGCGATCACAAATTCTCCTTCGAGCGGGGGAAGTCGAATCCAAACTCCAACATTTTGATGTGGCGGCTTCTTATTATGACGACGCGGCTTCGGGGACTCAGGAGCTGGTAACAACGGTGAGAATTCTCAAAGGAAAAGCCAATCTCAAGATCCAGGCGGGTCAAACAGATGCGGCACTAAAATTGTTTGAAGAAGCGCTTTCGCAGGTTCAGAAAATATCTGACAGCGTTTTGGCAGCAGAAATTCTCAATGATCTTTGTGTCGTGCAGATCAAACTTCAAAAATTCAAAGATGCCGAGTCTACTCTTCGAAAGGCCCTTCCCTTAGCGATCGGGGCGCGAGGGCAATCCTTGAGAACCAAGCTTCTGATCAATCAAGGCGCTGTGAATATTTGTCTGGGATCGTGGGATCAAGCTCTTGAAAGCTTTCAAAAGGCGATCGAATCCGCCGATGTGGATGGCAATCTCTTTGATCAAATGAAGGCTCTTCATAACGCGGCTGTGGCGGCAGTTCAGCTCCAAAAAAATGAGTGGGCCAAGACTTGGCTTGATAAGAGCAATTGGTTAGCGGGGGAGCTCAAAAATTCTCAGCAGCTTGATCTCAATCAGGGCTATCTCGTTTACCTCAATGAACGCGCAGCAGGCGTGCCCGAAACAGAAGCGCGCGCCAAACTCGAACTACGTTGTCGCCAAGCTAATGGTGGAAAGCAGAGTTGAGAGTTCTTCTGATTTGAGACCGGTGGATTCTAGACTGACGGTTTCACGAACGGCGTGGCGGTATGTGCCCAGTTTGTCATTGATCTCAGCGAGATCGAGAGCTTGTGGGCTTTGAAGTGTTTGACCCTCTCGGTCTTTGAGCAATCGAATCTTGGGGCGATAGGGAGCCGAAAGATCTCCTCCAGCCGAACACACGACGCCGATTTCTCCTGTGGAGAGTTTTACAACTGTTCCGAGAGGAGAGAGGCTCATCCAAACCGCAAAGAGCCTGACCAAACTGCGATCACAGCCGAGGTCGTCGGAAAGTAGCTTCTCCATCGCTTGCGCGGGAGAGTTCTGCGGTCGGCGTCGATCTTTGCCCACCATTTGAACAAAGATCACGGCAATACGGAGCATTCGTGAAAAAATATGGAGATAACATTTCGTAGGTCCCGAGGCATAGACTCCTCGTTGCCCAAAGGGGATCGGAAACTCCAAAACACTAAGCATTTGAAGCTCAGTGTGCGGCCATGTCGCAGCCAGGCGCTTGAGATGGCTCATCACAAGGGGCGCTCGAGACGCTGAGCCTGTTTCGCCCGTCGTTGCGGCGGCAGGATTGGCGAGAGCGACTAAAGGATGCAGAAGCCCACATCCTGCGAGTTCGACTCCCACAAACGGAGGGAGACCTAAGGAGCGTCCCCATCCATGCAGGACCCAGGCCGAGAGCACGGCGGTTTGTGCCAACGGCATTTCGCGAAGCTGATTAATATTTTTTGAGAAAGTAAGACCGTAATCTTCTTCGGTCAAATTGTTGAGCTCGTAGAGAATCTGATCAATCCTGAATTTGGAATCGAGTTCACTTGTGGAGTGAGTGAGCCGTTCAGCGACAAACTGGTAGAGTTCGTTAAACAAAATATCAGCAGGAGAGTCTCCCGCACTCATTTGACTCAGATTGAGCCCGAGAGTTTTGATTTCAAAACCTTCGAGCCCAAGACTTCGAAGTCGCTCGGCAATAATATTGACGGTCACGCCCCGATCGAGCGTCGCCAAAAACCAAAGAAATGCCTGTACGTTTTCGGGACTGGCTCCCTGAGGAAGTGTGAGGCCTGTGACTCCCATTTTTCGTAAGACCCCAATCAGTGTTTTGAGTTTTCGAATATTAGTCACTTTGGGGCGAATTCGAATCTCATTCAAAAAGAACTGCTCCCCCTTTATCTGGATATCGAGAACGCTAAATCCAAAGGCTGTCTGCCATTGGCTCACGCACTTTTGAATCACGGCACCGATTTCGACAAAGATTTTATTGCCGGGTTCATGAATATCTTTAGCTCTCAGGTATCCAAGCATACTGAGAAGGATGTCTGTCCCCAAAAGCTGCTTAGTCATGACGGTACCGCGGTCTGACTGGGCAAGTTCTTCGAGAGAGAGAATTTTTGTTTCGGTGGTGCTCATCGACCCAAGCTCCTGAGATGGATCATCAGTTTTTGTTTGAGCGCTTCATCTTGATTTGAAACTCGAGCCTCTTGCTTGAGGAGATCGGCGACGGAGGAGACCTTGAGCAAGTCTTTTTGTGACATGAGCGCATTCAGGCTGGCTTCTCGCTCCATCGGAAACTTGGGCCAAAAAAACCAGCGGCGAGCCTTGATCCATGGCTCAAGACTTTCGAGGCCTTGAGCTCCAAAATATCGACAACAGAGCTGAGCCCAACCGCTCATCAATCGACCACTCATGAGCCTGTCTTCGGCTCGGCCCCAGATTCCAGATTGGATCAAAGTTTTGACAAAAGGTTTCCAGCGATCTTTGGTTTCTGCTTCAAGAAGCGCTTTGAGCCAGACTTCTTTGACATCGTCAGGGAGCCCTTCATAAAGTTTAAGTGCGGCAGGTGTTTCCAAAGAGATGTTAGAAAGATAATGCGAGGCCGCTTTGACGATCTTGGCGTAGGGTGATTTGAGAGCGCGCTTGAGAAACTCATACTTGCCTTTCCAATCCAAGCGCCGAAACAGAGGCAGAATGCTCGCGAGACGTTCTTCTCCCCAACTAAAAAAGAGAGTCTCATGGGCGAGATCTCGATTGAGTATGATCTTTAAAAACTCAACAAGGCCATCGTAGTCCTTTTGGCCTCGATAAAAGTCGATGATCTGAGCAAATTGTTTTGGATCCAGATAGGGTAGCAACTTAACAGAAACTTTTGCTCTCTCGGGATCCTCGAGCGATGAAATCAACCGCTTTTGATTGGCAAGTTGTGAGAGTGTCGAGCCAATTGCCTTTTCCATGCGACTTCGCAGCGGAGTCAAAAGCGGAGAGCTCATTTGGGAAAGTTCATTGAGCAAAAGAATAATGAGGCTGGGTTGAAATCGGGCTACGATTCCCTCTGTCAGTGTCAGAAGAGTGGTCTCTGCGTTTTGAAACTCAAGTGTGTCAGCGGTGGCAGAAGCCTTCAGAACCTGAATGGCCCAGTTCAGTAAGTTAAAGTCGACATGATCTTGATCGAGACTACTGAGCTCATCGGCAAGTCTTGTGATTTCATCAGTCTCGAGTTTGAGTTCCGCGGGCAGCTCCGCAAGAATACTGGGAGAAAGTATCTGGGATTTGAGAGCGGCGAGCTTTTGCGCTGAGATTCCGAGAGCGGCGTTCTCCGAACGCTCGACGGTTTCGCCATCGGGAAGCTCCCAGTCTTTGTCTCGTCGATGCCAATTGGATTTTTTGTCAGTGCTCTCGTCGGTTTCGGAAAATCCTTCGGCATCAAAAAGGGAATTAAAGACTCGCGCACGGATGTTTCGCGAGGGATTGCGCCAAAGGATCGAAGCCAGGTCCTTGCTATCGCTGGAATCAAAATCGATCAAAGCTTTTCGTACAAGAGAAGCCCAATCCTTGATATCGACGGCCGCTAAATCTCTGAGCGCAATTAGGGATTGAATTCCCTCACTGAAGAGTGAATACACGAGGCTCGCTTCGGGCTTCTCGGTTGTATAGACGACGTGTTTGGCCGCGATGACTTCGGTCATTCGAATCAAAAACTGAATTCGGCGAATATAACTTTCATCGTTTCTCAGAGAATTCTCGAGATTTTGATCAATGAATTTTTCGTGGAGTTCGAGAGGTTTTATTTCTAAACCTTCGTAGTAGCCTAAGACTCGATAAAACTTTTCGATGTCGCGGTAGACGACTTCTTCGGCCCCCAGTCTTTTCACTCTCTTATTTTATCGTTGAGAAGAAGAGGGGCAGGGCGTCGTAAGCAAAGAATTAGTGACTCAACTCTGGCGTCAAACGACCGGATTGTTTGAGCCAATTCAAGAAGGCTTCAACACAGTCGGGATCGAGTTGATGACGCGATGCTTTTTGAAGTTCTTCCACAGCCATTGGGACGGAAAGTCGTCGACGATAAGGCCGATCACTCGTCATGGCATCCCAGGTGTCGGCGACTTGCACAATTCGAGCCCCCAGTGGAATATCTGTTCCCGCCAATCCCTGAGGATATCCTTTGCCATCAAATCTTTCGTGGTGGTGGAGGATAATCGGAATATGTTCTTCCAAGAACGGTACTGAGCGCAAAATTTGCTGAGAGAGTTCGGGATGAGAATCCATGAGTTTGCGCTCTTCGTCATTGAGCTTTCCGGGCTTGAGGAGAATTCGATCATAGACGCCGATCTTTCCGATATCATGCAAGAGACTTGCTTCATGCAAAATGCTGAGCTCACGATCGGAAAGTCCCATGAGCTTTCCGATTACCATCGAATATCGATTCACTCGATCCGAATGTCCGCGCGTATACGAGTCACGCGCTTCGAGTGCTCGAACAAGAGCCTCAATCGAATGAATCACATTTTTATCCATGGTCGATGAGCTGCGCTGAACTTCGTTGTAGAGTTGCTCGATCGTATTCAGTTGAAAATTTGTTTTCTTCAACTGCTTTTGTAAGCGTCGATAATAAATCGACCCGAGCCCCGCTCCCCCGATCATTCCGCCACTCAAAATGCCAAGGATGAGCATTTCGATGTGCATAAGTTGTGTGAATTTAGCACAAATAGGGGGGTGTGGGCACGTACGTGTAAGCTGCTGCAATGACTAAACAAAATTGATCAATTTCCCAGAGCTCCTCCTGGCCCGGAGCCAAAATTAGCGCTAATTCTTATTTGTGTTTAAGGCCGTTCCTCCAGCAATTTTATTTTTGAGTTTGGCATCACTCTTTGGAGACTTGGCTAGTGAGACAATTTATCCGATCTTGCCGTTGTTTTTGACTCAAGTGTTGGGGATGAGCGTGATGTATCTGGGGGTTCTTGAAGGCATCGCCGAAGCCATCGCGAGTCTCATGAAGCTGGCCTCAGGTTATTGGGCGGATCGAACTCGGCGTCAGTTTCCGTTGGTTCTTTTGGGGTATTCGATTTCGACTTGTCGCTCACTGATTGGATTAGCCGTCACGCCGTGGCAAGTGTTGGCGATTCGATTTTCGGATCGATTTGGAAAGGGCATTCGCACTGCTCCTCGAGACGCATGGTTGGCGAGTTATACCGACTCGCAGTCGCGTTCGCGCATTTTTGGATTTCATCGTGCGATGGATAATGTCGGAGCGACCGTCGCCCCACTCCTTGCGACCGTGTTTCTTTATTTTTATCCAGGAAACTATCGCGTTTTGTTTTTGCTCACGTTGATTCCCGGTTTTTTGGTGATTTATTTTGTGTTCAAGGCCCGCAAGTACGAAAAGTCAGAAGCTTCTTTGACTGCGCCGTTACCAAAAATTTCGTTTAAGGACATAGCGCGATTGCCTAAGCGCTTTTATTATTTTTTATTCGTTCTCTTTCTTTTTACTCTCGGAAATTCGGCGGATGCCTTTTTGATTTTGAGGCTCAAAGAGGTCGGTGTTCCTGAGTACGCGATTCCGTCTCTTTGGGCGGCCCTCAATTTGGTCAAAGTTTTGAGCAGTCTTTGGGGTGGAGGTTTTGCGGATCGAGTGGGAGCCAAGACTTCTGTGATATTGGGATGGATTATTTATTCGCTCGCTTATCTTGGTTTTGCATTTGTGACGGATCCTTTCATCATGGGAGTCATTTTTATTTTTTATGGAGTGTTTTTTGGACTCACCGAAGGGCCAGAAAAAGCATTGGTGACTGAACTTGCTCCCAAACACCTTCGAGGAACAGCGTTTGGATTTTACCATCTGGTGATGGGTGTGGGATTGCTGCCGGCAAGTTTGATTTGTGGGGTGCTTTGGCAAAAGTCGGGGGCGAGTTTGGCACTGGGTTTTGCAGTGATTGTCTCAGCAGTGAGCACGCTTTTGTTTTTGAAGGTCAAAGCGGGGAGTCAGCTTAAGCCCGGCGAGATGCTTGCAGAAACAGTAGACTGAGGTGGGGGCACTCGGTCTAAGCTGCTCGTTCCATGAGCAGTTTTACTTTGAGTGAGAGATGCCATCATTACGGCAAGAATGTTCATCTTTTGAGTGACCCCTTTTACGAAGGTTTGTTGGCGCGGTTTTCTCAGGAACAAACCCGTCAGCCGACTGTTTCTCACCTCGCGCGACAGATGAGTCAGTTTTTGGCCATTCAAGCGATGAATTATCTTTTACCCAAAACGAGGACGCAGTTTCAGACTCGAATGGTTCAGGTCCATCGCGAAGCCACGATTGACCAAGAAGTTTTTGATCCCTCACAGCGAGTGGTGGTGGTGGATTTGATGCGAGCTGGAATTTTGCCGAGCCAGACGATTTTTGATCTGGCGCATGAGTTTTTGCCTGCCAGTCAGATACGGCAAGATCACATCCTCCTCAATCGAGCGACAGATGCTTCGGAGCGCGTGGTGGGAGTAAATATCTCTGGGCACAAAATCGGCGGCCCGATTAAGGATTCGTTTGTGTTTTTTCCTGATCCGATGGGAGCCACAGGTTCTTCGATTGAAAGAATGATCAATCTTTACACCGAGCTCAAATTGGGAGTTCCCACTCAGTTTGTGGCTCTTCATTTTATTGTGACGCCTGAGTATCTCAAGCGGCTCAAACCTTTGGCGGATCGTTTGCAGATCTTTGCATTAAGACTCGATCGGGGATTGAGTGCGCCCGAAATTTTGAAGACGATCCCGGGCGAAAAGTGGGATCAGGAACGTGGCCTCAACGATAAACAGTATATTGTTCCCGGCGCCGGGGGCATTGGCGAAATATTAAACAATTCATTCGTATAGGAGAGGGGCCATGCAAGTCGTATTGTCCGAAGCTAAAATTCGTGAACGCATTAAAGAACTGGGACGGCAGATCAGTGCGGAATACAAAAAGGCCGGAGTCGAAAGGCTCTACGTCGTCGGCATTTTGCGCGGTGGGTTTATATTTTTGGCTGATTTGGTGAGGGAGCTTGAGATTCCTGTAGAAATTGATTTCGTCTGGGCGTCCTCATACGGCGAGGGCACAAAAACTTCGGGCACTGTCAAAATTGCTCGGGATCTTGAAGGCGATATCCAGGGCCGAGATGTTCTCATTGTTGAGGATATTGTAGATACGGGTCTCACCATGACCAAGATGCTCGAGCATTTGCAGTCCAAAAATCCAAAGTCCCTCAGCATCTGCAGTTTGCTTCACAAGCCAGCCCGCGAAATCAAAAAAGTTCCGATTCGATTCTTGGGTTTCACGATTGAGGATCAATTCGTGGTCGGATATGGATTGGATTACAAAAATTTGTATCGGGAGTATCGCGAGATTGTGATCCTGCCCCCAGAAAATCGATAACAAGGAGTAATGAACATGCAAGAGCTGACAAAAATTTCGACACCCAACGCCCCCAATGCGATTGGTCCGTATTCACAGGCCGTTCGAGTCGGAGATTTATTGTTTTGCTCTGGCCAGATTCCACTTGATCCAAAGACGATGGAAGTCGTCACAGGGGATATCAAAGTGCAAACAGAGTGCGTCATGAAGAATGTCGAGGGTTTGCTCAAAGGTGCGGGACTTGGCTTTGATCGGGTCATTAAAGCGACTTGTTTTTTAAAGAATATGGGAGATTTTGCCTCTTTTAACGAGGTTTACGGCAAGTACCTGGGAACTCAGAAACCAGCTCGCTCGACCGTTGAAGTGGCGCGTCTACCAAAGGATGTCTTGGTAGAAGTTGAGGTGATCGCCGCCTTCTAGGACATAGTAGACAGAGTTCAGAGTTTTAAGCCTCATCTAATCCAGCAATTTCTTTGGCTCAATTGGTGTTGTGCCACTCTTGCCTTTCGTCGATGAATTATATGCCGCTTGATCCCCTCTGCCATTCAGAGTCTCCACCTTGATCGAAGGATAAAACACTCCCTTGCCTCTAAAAATCGTGTGGCTAATGGGATCTTCGAAGTCTTCTACTTCAAGCTTATTAATTTCAGCACTTTCGAGAGTAGTCGCTTCCTTTGAAGGCATGGTCGCTAGCAGAGTTCTCACAAACTTTTCAATAGGAATGGTTCGGGTGGCGTCCGGACCGAGTTCATCGTCAAAAAGAAGATCGTCCTCTAAAACCTGAAAACGAACCAAAAGTTTTTCGTCAAGCGCGTCATTTTGGCTTAGTCCAAGATCCAAATCGCTAGTCTCGGCCAAAAATTTTTGGAACTCTTCGACTGTGGGAGCGATGAATGGCTCGGCCGCGAGCATGCCCTTCTCTGCAACATCCGTATACTGTGTCACAATGCGCGAAAGTGAAAACTTCGCTGGAACTTTGTCGTTAAACTTTAGGAATCCAAAATCACTTGAAGTACGTAGGTACTCTCTCATCTCTTTGATGTCCTGTGACGCCCTATAATGCATCGCGCTCCGATGATCTTCCAACCACTCCTTTTCGCGCAATTGATATTCACGAAAAGGCTGTTCGTATCCTCGTGCTTTTTCCTGGAGCACTCTCAACCTCTGCTCCCTCACATAATGATCTCCCGCTTGTTCTGCAGCTCGAACATAGGGCTCCAGCTTTTTCCTGAGCCTTTCATACGCGCCTAGAGATTCTTCATAGGCTGCGACAATTTCAGCGCGTTTGCGCTTTCCAGACTTTTCGATTTCTTTACGTAAATCCACAAAGCTCATACAAAGAGCAAGACTTTGAGGTGATCCTGAATGGATTTCACATTTATCCGATCGTTCTCCGATTGTCGCAACTTGCAAGAGCTGAAGCACTTCTGGAAGCTCAGCCGGCGTTACCTCAAATCGAGGAATTCCTACCGAGAATCGACCCGAGGTCTCTCTGAGTGTTTGAGCGAGCTCAGTCTCGACGGCTGGAGTCGAAACTGTCGGCGAACTGGCTGATACCGAAGCTGTTGCTGAAACCAAGAAAGCAAACAGAAGAAAGATTTTCATAAAGCTAGGGTCTGCAAGTCTGGTGCCTCAGGCATATGTGACTGAGCTCCCCTTAATCTCCGCGCCTTCCAGTGCGCACATCAGTTTTGTTTGGCTGTTCTGGGACATGCAAGACGCAGAGTTCCTGAGCTTGGATTCTGAATTGCGATGACGGTTCTTGATTTTGAAGTCGCCGTCGAGGCGACCAAGTTGCCCCAAGTCTTGGACATTAAGTGTGAGAATCTGCGAAATTCAATCACTTAGACTCGATCATTTCTGGTTTACAAATTGCAATCATTCACTGAATGGAAGCTTAGGAACTTCTGAGCGAGTGGTATGGTATTCAGTTTGAGATATTACGAATATATCCTGCTACGATTGAAACTTGGGCTCTTCGCTCTTTTTGCACTCGTTGCAAAATTAAACGCCGAGCCGAATGAGGTTCATTCGCGTCCCACCATGAAAGAATGGGTTAATCGCACGGAGGCTCTCCCCATTTGTGTTTGGGCATTGGCCGAGTTGAATCCACGGGCTTATGCCTTGCTCTCAGAAAAGCACAATAAGGAAATTCGAGAGGTCACCAGTTTGCTCAATCTGAAGCCTCATTCACCCAAGTTTTATGAAGCGGCTGAGACTTTGTTTGCAGCGCGGTCTCGAATCGATTGGAAATGGCAGTTGGAAGAGCAAGAAGTTGAGAAACTTCTTTTGGCTGTTAGAGATGCAATTAGTTTGTCTCATGATTCCGCAAAAATCGAATTATTGAAGGCAGCGGGTTGGCCAGAATTGAAAGCTCGAGAATTGGTGCAAGAGCTTGGGTTGCCTCTTCGTTCTCAGAGAGCAGACGTTTTGAAATATCGATTGAACACGACGACGCCTCTTCTTTCTCAAGGTGGCGGAGGACGGGCGTTTGGATTTGGTTCGCATTTTTTTCAACGTTATGAGTTCAAGCGCCATATTCCATACACACCTGACTCTTCTCTGGATGTCATTGGGAGTGCTCCAACGATTGAGGCTGCCAAACGTCATTGGGCTGAGGCTCAAAAAGCGAATCCAGCTTTTGTTGACCCCTTTCAGAAGCTTTTGAATGATGCAGCCAACCATGCTGAGGCCACGGCAGAAGTGGATCAAACGGGCTGGGTGCGTTACAAGAGCCGGTACATTCAAGGCGAGCAATTAGTTCCAAGCGATTCTATTCCAAGCCTCCTGCTCATCGATGAAATTCACCGACAGATTGAGATCAATTACCTGGCTGATTCGGAGCTCCGGTCTTCGGCTCTTGAGGCTCTAGGAATCGCTCGATCACTCATTGACGATTTGAGAACCGATCCCCGGTCAATTGCGGTTTGGGCCGCTGGCAATTTTATAAAATATAGCCAACCGTCTCCGACGGTAGATCGATCATCAGTTCTTCGCGCCTGGAATGAGATTAGAATCGCTGAACAGAGCTTAGCGAGAATGTCTAATTTTAGTAATTTTGAATTCGTGATGAGTCGAGAATGGCCACTGCATCGAGACGAAATTCTTTCAAAATCTCTCGATTTCACCATCGTCAATTCATTCGGTGGGCATGCCACGGTTCTTTCGCGTATTGAGCTTAAGGCATTAGATGCAAAAAAATCAGGGCTTTCAAGTGTTGCCAGCATCAAGAGCGCTCGAGCAAAGCTGACTCAGCCGACACGTATTGAATTAGGCAATGGCCGAGAAATCATAATGCCCTTAATTGAAGCCGACGGATCTGCCGAGTTAGATTTGCATCTTAACCTTTCGGAAAATTCTCTTTCAAACGAAGAGGTCCGACGATTGATCATTGCCATTTCTGCCAAACTATTGGGGCAACCAGAACTCTTAGCGTTTGAAGAAATTCGTTTACATTCTTCAGAAGGTCACTTGCTTGCCAGTATTTCGCCAATGGTTGAGGCAAATTCTCACGGCTATTCATTGATTGTTTACTCTGAAAGAATACACCAACATTTTGCGTTTATCGGTAAGAGAGTTTCGCCTGAGCTGGCTCAGTCGATGCTTCACGGTGCATTTGAAAATCTCGATCGAGGCAGGATGTACGAAATCAACAATAAGCTCAATGTCGATGTTTGGACGCTCGAACGGCTAGGAAAGGACCGAGCCCAAAAGTAGCCAACAGAGTGCGTCATGAAGAATGTGGGAGATTTTGCCGCTTTTAACGAGGTTTATGGCAAGAACCTCGGGTTCTACCAAAGGATGTCTTGGTAGAAGTTGAGGTGATCGCCGCCTTCAAGGACAATAGAAGACAGAATGTCGATTTCCGGTCTGCTGCAAACCATGAACCTTCCTGAACTTCTTCAGTGGGTTAAGTTTAGCCAAAAGACCGGGACGTTGATTTTTGAACGTCGAGGTGTTGTCAAAAAAGTTTTTGTCGAATCCGGACTCATTGTTTCGGCGAGTTCCAACGATCCCAAAGAATATTTAGGGCAGATTCTAGTTTGCTTTGGATTGATTAGCGAAGAGTCATTGAACGAAGCCTTCAAACTGCAGGCTCAAAAAAAGCAGCTTCTCGGAAAGATTCTTTGCGAGTCCTACGGACTCAAAGAAACACAGATCATGTCTGCGCTGCGTATCAAAATCGAAGAAACGATTTACGATATATTTTTGTGGGAAGACGGAAAGTTCATCTTTCAGGAGGGGATCGAGCTTTTGGCGATGCACGATCGACTCGAGACAGCGATCACGATTGATCACGTGATGTTTGAAGGGGCACGTCGCTTGGACGAATGGAAAGAGTTCAAGAAGGCTTTTCCGACGGATGATGTGGTCTTTAAAATTAAGCCCGAAGCCAAAGCCTCTATCGACAAAGAAAAGGATTTTATCACCCGCAAAATTCTCAAAGCGATGGACGGCGAAAAATCCATGCGTCGACTTTTGCTCGAGACCCACGCGCCCGAGTATCGTGGGACCGAGGTCTTTGCCAAAATGTACTGGGGCGGGATGACCGAGGTGGCCAAAAAGTCTGTGATGCGCTCGTCCGAAAAGGCGACACCACAGTCAGCATTGGCCCAAGCCATGGATTTTTTTAAAGGCCAGCTCTATGAACCCGCATTTCAGGCGGTCGAACATTATCTCCAGGGAAACCCCGAGGACGAAGAGGCGCATACACTCTATCGATTAGTGCAAGAAGCCTATTTGACTCAGTTGCGTGGTCTAATGCCGGCGACGGCGGTTCCTCGACTCAATCAGGATTTTTCACAGCTGAGCGAGAAAATTTTTACATCCAAAGAGGGATTTTTGGCTTCTCGAATCAACGGTCAGTGGGATATCAAAAGCCTCGTGATGGTTTCTCCGCTGGGCGAACTCGAATCTCTTAGAATTCTCAAAAAACTCTCTGACGAAGGCGTCATCACCCTATAAATTGGTCTGGATCGAACGTGCAGGAATCGCGTAGAGGAGTGGTGCATGTCTGAACTTTCATTTTATCGAAATCCAACGGACTCAGGTCGAGAAGATCCCTTTAACGCTACGATCGATAATGTCTCAAAATTCGTGGATAAAGAAATCGTTCTGCGGGGCTGGGTCTATAATTTGCGCAGCTCCGGTAAGATTGCTTTTTTGCAATTGCGCGATGGCACAGGGATCATTCAGTGCGTCGCTGATATCAAAGACGTCGGCCAAGAAAAATTTGATCTTCTCAAATCTCTCACCATCGAAACCTCGGTGGTGGTCAAAGGAAGCGTACGATCGGATACTCGCTCCAAAATTGGCTTTGAACTGGGGCTCAAAGATTTTGTGGTGGTGGCTCGACCGACTGAAGAATATCCGATTGGAAAAAAGGACCATGGCGTCGCCTTTTTGATGGAGCAACGTCATCTCTGGCTCAGATCTTCAAAGCAAGTCGCTGTACTGAGAATTCGTGCCGAGATCATTCGAGCGGTAAGAGACTATTTTGATGGCCGAGGATTTTATCTGGTCGACAGTCCAATCCTTACGCCCAATGCGTGTGAAGGGACCTCTACACTTTTTGAGACGCCTTATTTTGATGAAAAAGCATTTTTAACTCAGAGTGGGCAGCTCTATGGAGAGGCCTCCGCGATGGCGCTCGGTAAGATCTACTGCTTTGGACCGACCTTTCGCGCAGAAAAATCCAAAACTCGTCGGCACCTCGCAGAGTTTTGGATGGTCGAGCCCGAAGTGGCCTTCATGGATATCTACGGCAATATGGATTTGGCCGAGGATTTTGTGGAGTACATTGTGCAACGAACCCTTCGCAATCGCCGAATGGAGCTCGAAGTCCTCGAGCGTGATCTTGCGCCACTCGAAAGAGTGCGTAAGCCCTTTCCGCGGATCAAATATAGTGATGCGATCGATATACTCAATAAGAACAATAAGCCTGCAAATTTTGGAGATGATTTTGGAGGAGATGAAGAGACTGTCATCTCTCAGCAGTTTGATCGACCCGTGATGATTCATCACTATCCCCTGGCGATTAAGGCTTTTTATATGAAGCAGAATGAGGAGAATCCTCTTCTTGCAAACTGTGTGGATGTGATTGCGCCCGAAGGTTACGGAGAAATCATCGGCGGGGGGCAACGCGAAGATAATTTGGATAAGCTCAAAGCCAGAATCAAAGAGCACGGACTGCCTGAAGAAGCCTTCGGGTGGTATTTGGATTTGAGGAAGTTTGGATCCGTCCCGCATGCTGGATTTGGCCTAGGAATTGAGCGAACGGTGGGTTGGATTACAGGTGTTCCTCATGTGCGAGAGACGATTCCGTTTCCTCGGCTACTAGAGAAGATCTACCCATAGATTTTTCAAACTCTAACAAACGTCAGAGACGGGTTTTTTGCGCATGCGACTTGCCAGCGACAAAGAATCCTGGCCTTATAACCCCCTGGGTTTAAGGAGATCGACTTTATGAAGAGAAGTTTTTTATTATTTGTCGGATTTCTTTGTCTTCAAACAGACGTTTGGGCTCATAGATTTGGTCGTTCGCATGGAGAGCTCTGTCAGCGTGTGAGCAAAATTTATGGAGGTCTCAACAACTCTCAGTTGGACTCCGCATGGGCCAAAGACCTCCCCACCCAAAAATTGTTTGAAATGTACAATGAGTCGCAGGGCATTGAGATTCGAAATGCAATTGCGGAGCGGTTTTTTAGTATGTTGGAAGACCTAGCCGTTCAAATGAAATCAAAAGTCCCCAGTGAGGTCGAAGTCGAAGATCTTTTTGTTGCGGGTCTTGATGGACTTTTTCAGTCCATCAGAGATTTTGAGCCCGAACGTGGAGTGAAATTTGAGACTTATGCAGCTTATAACGTTCGGGGGCGAATGAAGGATTTTTTGCGCGAGATTGATTGGGCTCCGCGACTCGTGCGTCAGAGAGAGACACGAATGAAGGCTGCTAAAGAGGCCTTTTTCCTTTCAAAAGGACGGTCCCCCGATTTTCAAGAACTCGAAGAGGCTCTTCAAATATTGGCAGAAGGTGAGATCGACAAATCTTTGGACTCCTTTGTAAAAAAGACGACGTCTAAAACTGGCGTGGAGCCAACAAATGCTGTGTATTTAGCCTAGAGGCAAGAGCTAGAAGCGTATTGGGCTCGAGAGATTCCAAAAATATTGGATTCTAAAGATGTGCCCAAACAAACATCGCTTTCAAAGCCCGTCGAGACTTCGGGTAAACCTATGCTGCAGGAGCATTTTATTTCCGATCCGCGAATTGGAAGCCGCAATCTGCCTGGAGTATTGTCCGAAGTGCATAGCGGGGGGATGAAGGCTCTGCTTCTCAAAGGGCTCACTCGCTCTGAGCAGATGATCATTCTTCTTTATTATTATGAGGGGATGACGATGAAAGAGATCGGAAAAGTTGTGGAAATTTCAGAGTCAAGAGTCTCGCAAATACATTTTAGTTTGATCCAAAGGTTTAAAGCAGTGTGGCAGGGTCGTCACACAGAACTCGAAGATTAAACGCAATTGGAGAAGACGTACTTTCCGTGGCGAGTGCGGCGATCAAAGGGAGATTTCCGCAGTCTAATTGGTGAATCGACAAATCTCCGGAGATTATTTTTTGAGTGTCTGGCTTTAATGCGGCCAAAATTTTGGAATGTTCAAAGTGAAATGCTGAGGCGCCTCGCCATTTGATGGTGGCCTCGTAGAAAGTCCAGACTTTGTAAAAATACATTATTTGATTTTGAGAACCCTGGAGTAAATCAAATTCGCGGGCGCAGTCCGGCGGAAAAAACCTATTTAATATCTTTCGGGCGGATTCTCGCTCTTTTATAACCTCGATATCCACTCCAACGGCAGCGTCCGCAAATGCAAAGAGCGTCCAGCGCCCCGAATGGCTGTAGTTAAAATGAACACCGCTTTCGGGGAGACCGAGTTTGCCAAATTGATTTCTGACAAGCTGGTCGGCGCTGAAGGGCTTTCCAGCAAGGTGGCTGAGGTGTCGGATCAAAAAGGCCCGAGGATCCTGAAGGTCTTTGGCGAGTATGAGGTCACGAACGGGCATTATCCTCGTCAAATTAGCTCTCGCGCTCTCGAGTGTCGAGCGGGTAGAAAGTGACATAAGGGTATGTCAATCATTCAACTCCACGGGATCAAAAAAGCATTTCTGCCGCTCGGGGGCGAGGTGGAAGAAGTCGTATTGAAGGGTGTCGATCTAGAAATTCAAAAGGGGGAGTTTGTGGCCATTGTGGGCCCTTCGGGAAGTGGCAAAACGACCCTGCTCAATATCATCGGACTCATGGATCGCCCTTCTGATGGAAAACTCAACCTGATGGGAACTTCTGTAAATTTTGAAGACGAAGATTCCCTCGATCAGATGCGCCGACAAAAAATGGGCTTTGTGTTTCAGAGCTTCAACCTTCTCGGAGCACTGACTTGTCTTGAAAATATTGAGCTCAATCTCCTCGGACGAGATCTAACGAGGGATGAGGTTCGGCAAAAAGCTCTTAGCGCTCTCGATCAAGTTGAAATGCGAGATCATTCTCACAAATTTCCTTATCAGATGAGTGGAGGTCAAAAGCAGCGGGTGGCTTTGGCTAGAGCCTTTGTTCATCAGCCAAGTCTTATTGTGGCAGATGAGCCCACGGCGAGTTTGGATCAAAAAAATGCCGAACGAGTAGCCTCATTGCTCCTCGAAATGAAAAAGTCATTTGGAACGACGGTCGTCATGGCCAGTCACGATGAGAAGGTTTTTAAGTTTGCAGATCGTATTTTGAAAATTAAGGAGGGGCAGATTCAAAATGCCTAAGTCTCATCCCCCTCTGATTGCGCAGAGTTTTTTGTGGACACTCGCGTGGCGAAATCTTTGGCGTCAGGGGCGACGATCAGGAATCTGTTTGCTGACCATTGCCATGGGAGTGATGTGCCTTCTTTTGTTTGAAGGCTTTAATCAAGGAGCTCTCTGGGAGTATCAGGAGCGAGTTGTTCATACAAGGATTGGTCATTTTCAGATCGAAAAGATCGCCGAAGGGGCGTTGACGACCGACGTGGCGGAATTGCTTTTCGAAAGCAATGCGCAAATCGAGGAGGTTATCAGACGCAATCCGGATGTGCTTGATGTGTTTCCTCGTCTCAGAATAAGCGGTCTCTTAACGACAGACAAAAAGACTATTCCGACGATCGCAGAGGGGATTGACCCCTCCCGAGAAAATGCTTTTTTTAATGAGCTCGAATATCTGCATGGGGGAGCGCTCACTGCTGAAGACCAAAGCGGAACAATTATAGGGTTAGGTGTGGCTCAGGCATTGGGGCTCGAGATTGGCTCTCGAGTCACCTTGCTCACTAATACGCTTTCGGGATCCATCAATGCTGTAGATCTGGAGGTCCGTGGAATTTTTAGATCGGGCGTAAAGGAGTTTGATGAAACTTTGATTCGCTTACCTTTGGCCGCCGCTCAAGATCTTTTGCAAACTCAAGGGATATCGACACTTGTTGTGGGTCTTAAGAATTCAGAACTAATGGAAGGCTCTCAAGCTTACTTTAAGATGAATCCCATTGAAGGATTCAAAATCGCTGATTTTATCGAACTCGATGATGTTTACTACGGAAACGCTGTCCGATGGCTCGAAGCGCAGTTCATGTTTATTCGTCTGATTATTTATCTCGTCGTGATCATGGGAATTTTAAATACTGTGATTATCACGGTACACGAGCGTCGTCCCGAAATTGGCACATTGCGAGCCATGGGATTTGGTCGCAAATTCGTCCTCAGAGGATTTTTGAGAGAGTACGCACTCCTCGGAGTTCTTGGTGGGGTTTTGGGAGTCACAGCTGGATTTTTGGTCGCCAAAGTATTTTTGCTGGGAGGGGTGCCCATGCCCCCGAGCCCTGGTGCGACGAAAGGTCTCCAAGTCATGCTTCGTATAGGGACGGATGTGGTGTTTTGGAATTTTGTCGCTGCTGTATTGTGCTCCGTTGTCGCGGCCTTCTTTCCTGTACGTTCGGCACTCAAAGAAGATGTGGTGAGTTGTTTGCAAGTGAGGGTTTAGATGGCCTGGTTCTTGCAAATCAATCGCCTGGATTGCTAGTCGGGGAGTTTGATTCGAGTGATTGATTATGGGCAAATTTTGGCTTCACCGCTTCGCGCTTCTAAGCCTGCCTTGAGTCAGTTTATCGCGGGAACTTGGTGCACTTGGACCTATGAAGAGCTGAACGCTCGGGCATTGAGTGTCGCTGCTTATCTAGCGTCACAAAACCTAAAATCTGGAGATCGAATTGTTCTTTTGGGGGAATCATCCCTCGAGTGGGTGGCCCTATTTTTGGGCACCCTTGCGGAAGGCGTCGTGGTTGTTCCGTTGGATGTTAAGCTCAGTGATTCAGAGACGTCTGAAATTTTGCGTTGCGCTCGACCACGTCTTATTTTTTGTAGTCCAAATCAAATGAAGCGCACAGATTTGCTGAAGGATTTTGGCGATATCGTCAGATCAATGGAGGCGGCAGTCGGTTTTCAAGAGCAAGGAAGTTGGAAGCCCCGTTCTGCGCAGGATACAACCGTCATTATTTATACATCGGGAACGACGGGAGGTCCTAAGGGAGTGCTCATTCCTCGGCGCTCGCTCGAATTTCAGGTCGAAGAACTCACTCGTCGAATGAATCTCAATTTTGAAGACGTGTTTTTGTCGATATGTCCTCTCAATCATCTGTTTGAATTAACGTGCACCTTGCTTTGTGGCCTTCGTTCGGGCTCAGAGATTTGCTTTTCTCCGAGTCTTTATCCTGAGGATATTTTGAGAGCGATGAGGGAGCGTCGGGTGACGCGTATGGCTGTCGTTCCGCTATTTTTAAAGCTAATGAAATCCGGAATGGAAACTCAGTTTGCTAAGCTGAAGTTTTTTGCAAAATTCTATTTGGGATTTTGCAAAACTCTCCAGGGAGTTTTTAGATTCAGAAACGCATTTGCGAGAAAGCTTTTGTTCTTTCCAATTTATCTCAAGTTCGGATTTGGTTTTAAAGAATTTGTTTCGGGTGGCGCCCCTCTTGATTTGTCGGTCGCAAAGTTTTTTCGCAATTTGGGGATTATGATTTTTGAAGGCTACGGAATGACGGAAGCCGGCCCGGTCATCTCACTCAATAATCTCAATCATCAAAAAATGGGAAGTGTGGGACTGCCGTTGAGAGGTTCTGAAGTCAAAATCGTCAACGACGAGATTTTTGTTCGCGGACCTCATATTATGTCGGGATATTTTGAGGATCCAGAGGCCACGCGGGAGGCTTTCGACGAGGAAGGCTTTTTGAGAACAGGTGATTTGGGTTTTGTCGATGAAGACGGCTTTTTGTTTGTCACGGGTCGTTCCAAATCCATGATTGTTTTGGATGGAGGCAAAAAGATTCAGCCCGAAGAGGTTGAACATCTTTTTGGTGGGGAACCCTCAATCAAAGAGACCTGTTTGAGTAGTTTGCGAGGGCCTGATGGCCGTCAGCGACTTGTTTTGACGGTTGTTCCGGGAGATGCCATAAGGGAGAGAATTGGCCCACAAACAGAACTCTTAAAGTCAGAGATGGTAGGAGCTGTGACGGGTCGATTGAGGGATTTGGCGTCATTTAAGAGGCCCCATGAGTTGGCCATTTGTTTGCGAGATCTGCCCAAAAGCAGCACTCGCAAAATCAAAAGGCATCAAGTGGAGGATGTGTTACGTAACGTCGAGGGAGACATTTTGTGGATCACACTTTAAGTGCAGTTTTATTGTTCAATTTAATCTTTATTGCTCTGCTTCCGTTTATATTTTTTCGAAGAGATGGAGTTTTTAATCTCAAATGGTTTATGACGGGGGCCCCTTTTATGTTGGCTTCTGTTTGTCTCCTCCTCGAATGGTTTGGGATTCTTGAAGTAGCCCAGCAGCCGCAAAACTGGGATTGGGTTGCTCTGGGTCTTTCGCTTGTTTCGATCACTCTGATCGGGTTTACCTGCGGCACCAATCGAATTCCCTTGTCGCTATGGCACCAAAGCAATGATGCCCCTCAGATGATTGTGACCTTTGGAGCCTATAAAAGAATACGTCATCCTTTTTATACCTCATTCATTTTGTGTTTGTTGGCGACGCTCATCCATTGTCCTCATATCTTGAGCATCATTGCCTTTGGTTATGGGGTGTTCATTTTGAATTGGACTGCAAGCCGAGAAGAAGCACGGCTCTCTCAGTCTCAGTTCGGTGCCGAGTACTTGGCCTATAAGAAAGTCACGGGGAGATTCTGGCCGAAATGGTAAATGGATCCGAAATTTTTGTTCAAGATCTAGGATTTGCGATGGGAGGGCGACGACTGAATCTCGAGGAGAGTCATCGTCAAGGCTTCTTGCGAACACCGACGGATCTTTTGTCCGAAGCTGGTTTTAAAGAGCACTGTACGGCCACTCAAAGTGAGTCCGCTCTTGATTTGGCTCGCCAGGCGATTGTGGGCAGAGGCTTGGACTTTCAGAATGTGGATGCACTTTATTATGCCACTTGTTTGCCTCAAAACGGCAATGTCGGGAGTGTCGATGCGTTCACTCAGTCTCGGGATGTCAAAACTCTGATGGATTTTCCGGCGAGCCATTTGCAAGCAGAGTTAAAAATGGAAAAAGCCTTTGTCGCGGGATTTTCTCAGCAGGCATGCTGCAGTCTTTTGTTTGCGATTCGCTCCGCGCACTCACTCCTGGTGACCGAAAAGGACCTCTCTGAAGTCATTTGTGTAACGGCAGATCGCTTTCCCGAAGGTGCGCTTTATGAGCAGGCCTACAATGTGATTTCGGACGGAGCAGCGGCCTGTCGTGTGAGTCGCAATCCTCAAGGATTTCGATTGATTTCGGCGCACGCGATTACCAATGGAGCACTGGCTCAAGCGAGTGACGACGAAACCGTGGGAACGTTTTTTAATTACGTCCATCGGTTGATTTTGGAGAGTCTGCAGAGAGCTCAAATGAAGTTGTCGGATTTGCAGTTTATTGTGCCGCAAAATATGAATCAAAAGGCCTGGGATATTTTGGCGAGCATTTTGGGATTTAAGAGAGATCGAATCGCTTTGCCCACATTGAGTCAGGTCGGGCATATGATCAGTGGCGACAATATCGTGAATCTCAAAACTCTCGATGAACAAGGGGTTTTTGAATCTGGAGATCGGATTTTGCTTCCCATGGCAGGATTTGGACTCAATTGGCATTCAATTATTTTGGAGAAAGTCTAATGAAGCTCGCTCTCGTCGACAAACTTTGTGAAGCCTCCACCAAGCTCGAACTCTCCCCCTACAGAGATTTTGTCTGGCCCGAAACTTTTGAACCTCAAGTGCACTGGGCCATGAGTCCAGAGTTTATCTCGCTGGCAGGACTTCCCGAATTCAAAAATCTTTCAGAAAGTCAGCAAAAGCGACTCTCGTTTTTTGAGTGTGTGAATTTCTTTAGTCTCAATATCCATGGTGAGAAGCCGTTGATCCAGGGGCTGGCCGATCGACTTTATCGAGAAAGCTTCTCAGGAGTGGCTTCTTATCTTCATCATTTTTTGGGCGAAGAGAACAACCATATGGTTTATTTTGGCACGTTTTGCCAAAAATATGCGGGCAAAATTTATCGAGATAAAAAATTAAATTTTCCTCGATCCTTTGAACCCGGCGAGGAAGACTTTTTGTTTTTTGTAAAGGTCATGATTTTTGAAGAAATCGTCGATTATTACAATTCGGCCATGGCAAAGGATGCGCGGCTTGAGATGAGTGTTCGCGAGATCAATCGCCGACATCATGTGGATGAGGCCCGACATTTGGCCTTTGGTCGACAGATGGTGAAAGAACTCTTTACCCAGTATTCTCAGCAATGGAAGCCAGAGACGCTGGAGAGATTGCGTCAGTATGTTTCGGATTATTTGGTCGTCACGTGGAAGGAATACTATAATCCAGAAGTTTATGAAGATGCAGGCCTGAGTGAGGCTTACGATCTTGCGGAGCGAGCTTTTGAATCTCCGATGGCTCGGGCACATCGGAAGGAAGTTTCAAAATCCTGTATTCAGTTTTTGCTCACCCATAAAATGATTCTTGAGGAGCCAGCACTATGAGTGAAGGCGGGCTTTCAAAAGAAGATATTAAAAATTGGATTTTGCAAAAGGCCAAGAGCCCTCCTTCAGAAGAATTGACGGTGGAGACTCCTTTGCTTGAGAAGAGAATCATTACTTCTCTTCAGATTATGGATTTAATTTTGTTCTTAGAAAAAAAATCAGGCAAAAAACTGAATCTCTCCGACCTGAAGCCTTCCATTTTCCAGAATATTCAAAGTATCCATGATCATTTTTTTGGAGCTCAAGGGTGACTGACATCGCCGAGGGAATGATCTGGCAACCTGCTCTGGGGCAGACTATTTTTGCAGGTCCGTGGACGGGGATCCTACGCAATTTGGATCAAGCCTTTGTACGCTTGGGTCGGGGATTTCAACCGATCGCGCATCAGTTTGGGACCTTTGTCTCTGCTCAAGAAATTCAAAAGCTGGATTATTTTAGGTCTTTTCCACATCTCATTAATTTTCCGGTCAATCTTGCTGACGAAAGCGATAACCTTAAGAAGTTTTCGGAGCGGCAGAATCCCGATGCTGAGGGAAATGTAAAACTCGAAAAGATTTCGCCCTTAAAAGAAGTCCTGACACCAGCCGCTTGCTATCATTTCTATATTCTCCATCAGGGAAGGGCGTTTGCGAGCCCTCAGTACTTTACGACTCAGTGTCGTTGCTTTCGGCGCGAAAAGGTCTATCAACCTCTACGCAGGCAGTGGAACTTTGATATGCGAGAGATTGTTTCGATCGGGACTCGGGAGTCGACGGAGTCCTTTGTGAAGGAACTTTCGCAGAAGGTGACAGAGTTTGCCACTTTGCTTGGGCTGAAGGCGCCATGGCTCACAGCGACAGATCCATTTTTTAATCCCTCGCAAAATCCCAAGTATCTGATGCAAAAATTGGATCCCGTAAAAAGTGAGCTGACATTTGGAGGAGATTTGGCAATTGCCTCCACCAATCTGCATCGTAATTATTTTGGAGACGCTTTTAAAATTCAGTGCGAAGGCCAAGAAGCGTACACCGCGTGTGTAGCATTTGGCCTTGAACGCTGGATGGCCGCATTACTCGAAACGTTTGGACCTGAGTGGATGAAATGGCCCTCGATTTTGCTTGAGGGAGTCGAGCGATGATTTTGATTACAGGGGCAGACGGTTATATCGGGACTCGACTGCTCGAGCAGTACCTCAAAAACACAGAGGAGCAGATTGTCGCATGGGTCCGAGCTCGTACAGAGGGAGAGCTCAGCGCCAAAAAAGATCGCCTTCAGAGTATTTTGCATCCCCATAAAGACAGAGTGAGTATTGGAGGCGGTCAGCTCACAGATGAAAAGCCTTATGCGTCGATTGTTCAGGCACGAAAAATCACCAAGATCATTCATACGGCAGCGGTGATTCGATTCAACGTCGATGAAGATACCGCCCGACGAGTGAATCAAGAAGGTGCACAAAAGACTTTTGAATTTGCTCAAGATCAGTGTCCCAAACTCGAGCGTTTAGTACATATCAGTAGTTTGTATGCTTCTGGTTTGGAGGCGGGCCTCATGGAAGAGGGGCCATTTTCGGCAAAGGCTGGCTTTGCCAATCATTACGAACGCTCAAAATGGGAAGCTGAGGAGCTTTTGCAAAAGAAATTTTCACAACTCCCGTGGCAGATTCATCGGATTGCGACGTTGCTCTGTGATGATGAGTCGGGGCGAGTCACTCAGTACAATGCGGTTCATAATACATTGAAGCTTTTTTATTATGGATTGATTTCATTGATTCCGGGAGATCAAAACACGCCTGTGCATCTCGTCAGTGGGGACTTTGTCGCCAAGGGCGCATTTGCCGCGGTTGAGAAGGGTGCGAATCAGACATTTTACAATATTTGTCATCAGGCTTCGGAGTGCTTGAAGCTCAGTGAGCTGATTGACCTCGTCTTTGAAGTCTTTGCCGAAGTGAGTGAGGATTTTAAATCGCGAAGGCTGCTTAAGCCGCTTTTTGTAGATCAGAAAGCGTTTCAGACGATGTCAAAAGCAGTGCAGGGATTTGGAAGCGATATTACTCAGCAAGCTCTGGCATCGATGACTCCGTTTGCCGAAGAACTTTTTGTAAAAAAAGACGTTGTAAATTCAAATCTGCGAAAAGTTTTGGGGGCTGATTATCCAGTGCTGGGACCTAAAGTATTGATGAGACGCGTTTGTGAATACTTGGCCAAGTCCAAATTTGGAAGGGAACCGAATGTATGACGATCAAATTGAGTGAGAGTGAACTTTGGTTGTTGAGTTTTTATCGCACCTCCGAAATTGGAGGGGCTCTCTTTTTTGGTCGGTTGGCAAAGACATTGAAGCCGGGTCCGATTCAAATCGATATGACCAAGCATTTTGCCGACGAAGCTCAGCATGCTTGGCTTTGGACCGAATGCATGCAAAAACTTGGAGCGACACCCTTAGCGCTTCCCGACACGTATCAAGATCAGTACACACCCGCGATGGGAATTCCCGCTAACTTGATGGAAGTCTTGGCGCTCACTCACGTCTTTGAAAAGCGAGTGGTCGGCGTTTATGCGCGCCATGCTAATGTCCCAGGCCTCAATCCTATTCTCAAAGAGACGTTGCTCACGATTATGAAGGATGAGCGGTGGCATTTGGAGTGGATAAGAAACGCCCTTGATGGAATGGCCCCGGATTACGGTGCGGAAAATATTGAGAAGGCGCTTGAGCGTTTTTCACAAGCGGATGAAGCCGTGTATCGTCAGACTCTCAAAGAGCATGAAGAGCACATCAACACACTGATGAAAGGAAAGTTGTAAATCTATGGCCACGCCTCTCGTCGAACAGAATTTTAAGCAGAGCATGTCGAGAATTCTCAAAAAGCCCGTCGAGCGATTGACGGACTCAACTCCCCTGGCAGATCTAGTTGTGGAGTCTTTGATTTTGGTCGAAATGGTCATCAGCCTTCAGGAAGAGTTTGGTGTGCGACTATCTCAGGAACAGTTGCAGCCCGTGAAGACCGTAGGGGATTTGTGGGCTTTGTTTTGCACTGTAAAATCGAGTTGAGTCTCATCGGCCTCAGACGCGGCTTATAAGGCCTTTTCACCGCGGGCCCCATTCAATGTAAGCGCATGAAATTACTACCCTTCAGCTATTGCCTTCATGGTGCAGGACTTGCATTTTACCCGGGCAATGCCTGGTGTGATTCGAATAATGAGTCTGATTTTTCTTGGGCTCAGTCTGCGGCTTTCTGCCGAAGAGCCATCTGAAGACGTCGCTCGCTTTGTCAAAGCTGTTTTTGAAGAAGGCCAAGCCGCCGACATCACGGATGAGCTCGCGCCACAGATTCAGGCGATCTTGCGAGAGAAATTTAATTCTAAAAATTCTGAAGATCGTCGACGAGTCATTCAAGTCTTGTTGGTCAATCAAGAGAGAACTTCACTCCTTGAGCCAGAACTCAAAAAGTATTTTGAAGACGGAACCTGGGCGAGAGAAAAAGTTGAAGATATTTCGCTTCTTCTCGCTCGGCTGGATGTTCCAAAGAACGAGCAACTCTCTTTTTTGAATTCAGCGCTAAAATTGAGAGATTCAACGGACTTGGTCCTTAAGGATTTGGCCATGTCGCTGTCAGATTCATGGATAGGGAAGTGGGGCTTTGATCATCAAGAGGTTGGTGAAAAGATCTTTGAAGTCGCCGAACACAATCTATTTTCGGCTTATTTTGTTTTGAATGAATGGGAAACAGAAGGAAGGGAGCGAGCACAGTATTTGGGTCAAGCTCCGAGTGTTGTAGAACAGGATCCGAGACTTCTCAAATTGATGGAGCGCTTTTTGACGTCAGGATTGTCCATTCAAGCCGAAGGACTTGCGTTACGGCATCTCGCAAGATCTTCAGAGGGAGTGAAAATCGCATTGCCTCATATGCAAAAATATTTGGGCGATATTGTTTACCATTTGAACTCGATTGAGTTTTACGGCAACGCGCTATCGCGAGGTGATGTGGATTTAAGTGCGATCAAAAGCATGTCGCCTCATCCAGATTCTGCAGCGAGCTTTTGGCTTCTTCTTTTGGGTGCCGAGGGAAACTGTGACGACGTGATCGATCGATTTTGGAAAGCCTCCAAGGACTCGCGCGATCTGAAGTGGATTGAGTCAGGGATTCTCCTTTGGGGAGAGTTGCTGCGAGCGGAATTTTCACCGCTCGATCTCTGCAAACAAAGTTTGGCAAAGTACCGAGACGAGATTGAATCTTATCTTAAATCCGAAAGTTTAAAGGATCGCTTTTTTGGCTTGGGACTTTCTGGCTTTTTGGCGAATCCTCCTCTTTCGTTTGAGAGCGCACTGACTAAGGTCATGGAAGAAGTGGCGATCAATCCAAAAGCTTTATACGTGCCAGAAAGTCTTGTTTTGATGAGAGCCATAGGATTATTGAACGAACCGAGCGAGCCCATGGTCAACTACTTGATTGATTCACTCAACTTGATCGAGAGCTATGATTTTGACCTTGAGCAAAAGCCAGAAATCGCGGCACAGGCTCTGGCACGTATCGCCTCTCATGGAGGGTCCATGGCCATTCGAATTACCGAGGCGGTCATGAAGCTTAAGAAAGCCGAGGCGACGGCTCTCTATCTTAAAGCGATCGAACAAGTGAGAGCCGAAACAGAATTTGATGATGGCTCTTCCCCAAAGACAGCCCGTCAGCCCAAGTTTTTGGAGCGGGAGTTTTGGCAACCTCCGACTCAAAAGGAGCTTGAACGCAATCAGGGATCAGATCTGTATATTCAATCATTGTTTGAAAGCCGCTTGAAGTCTGCGCCTGGCTCTTTGCCCTCATTCTCGACGACCCTGCAAAAAGTAGATGAATCTCGAGAAGCCGATACGGAGCAAACAAACTTTGGCGAATCGCGAAAGTCTGATTGGCGTTCGGCAATTTTAAGTCTCGAGTATCTCTTCAAGCTCGCCAGTGCTGGCAGGGCGCCTTTGAAGGTTGAAGAAGTTTTTGAGAGCCGCCGGCAGATCGATCAATTGACCTGCCAAAAAGACAGCGCCCAATTGGGGCAGGTTCTTTCTGCCGTTGATCATGCCTACCTTGCAGAATTGGATTCAAATTTTGAGATCCCTAAATCAGCGATGCAGCTCTACAGTTTGATGTTTCGATCTCTGGTGACAAAGCGTCTTTTGGCTCAAGGGCCGGTGACTGAACAAGAGCGCAAGGTCTTGAACGAGGATTACAAAAAGTCTCAATCGGTTCTCAATCGATTTTTGGAACGTCATGCCGACGCTTTGACGGGAGTCGAAGGAAGTTTATTTAACAATTATGCATTGGCCGTGGGAGTGCTGGCCTCCGAATCTCCGCCTCAATCCGTGATCGATGCGATGAATACGATTGTCAAAGAATCAAAGGATCCGATTTCGATTCCGTATTTTCCGACCTTTCGTTCGGGGAATCATCGAGATTCTGCCGCTCGTTCCGTGGTGTTTCATCTGGCTCTTGCCCTCAAGGATGAAAATCAGGAGAGAACGTCTGAGCATTTAGCCCATCTCTCTTTAGCGCTTACAAATTATGTGGAACATCTTCCAGCTTTGACGATTCAGGCTCAGCGTCCAGGCGCGCATGCGGGTCCTGATGGGCTCGCTCCTTACTACTATTATGGGACGATTCCCTATTTGCCCGAGGCCCTTCATCTTCTCGAAACCAAAGCAAAGACGCCCGAAGCCAAACAAGAGCTCACAAAGGCACGCAACTCTCTCGTCAATTCACTCAAGCTCTTGGTCGCCGAAAAGGGCGAAGGTTATAAGCCCTTGGCGCTCAACAGTCAGGGAGGCGTGTATTATTCCAATGCGCTTTTGGGACTCGCTCAATTGGGCTTTGAGGGTGCGTCCACGGGACTCATCAATTCTAAGCCTTAGTCTTTTGCACGAGCAGCAATCCATCACGAACAGGAACCAAACAGGTCTTGAAGTGTGGATTTGCAACAATCTCAGCCGTGAGTTTTTTGATCACGCGAGAACCTTCGTCACTCGGAGAGTCCTTTAAAACCTCGCCATCTCGCAAGGAATTGTCGAGACCAATGACTCCTTGAGGGCTCAAGCGCTCAAGGGCCATTTTAAAATAAGTCGGGTAGTTTTCTTTGTCGGCATCGATGTAGACAAAATCAAAGGGGCCATTGATCTGCGCCAAACTCTCGGCCGCAGGTCCGACGACGGATTTAATTTTTTTACCGTGAGGACTTTTGTTCCAAAAGGATCGAGCTGTTGCCATGGTTTCGGGATCGATATCGAGAGTGATGAGTTCTCCGCCGTCGGGCAGTCGCTCCGCCATGGCGAGTGCGGAGTATCCAGTAAAGCATCCGATTTCCAAAACGCGCTTGGCTCGAGTGGCCTCTAGCCAAAATCCAATCAGGCTCATTTGGATCGGCCCGGTAAGCATGACAGCCATCGGGTGATTCTTTTGAGTGTTCTCAAAAATTTCTTCACAAACGACAGAAGGACGAGAACTCGCATTCAAACAATAGGACTCAATTTTTGGATCGATCATTCTAGTTGGGCTTTCGTTGGGGGCGAACGCCGTACGTCAGAGTCAGATGAGTATCGACATTGTAATGTCTAAAAATAAACTCAAGCCGTTCGAACCAACCATGGTCCTCTCGTACCAGCCATTCGGCCATATCCTGGATATCCGATAGCATCCATTGGTCGAAGGGTCGACGGCAGATTTCGGGACGAGAGAATTTTTCAAAAGTGTTTCGCTTGAGTGTGAACAAAAACCACTCCAAAAAGTTCTTCTCATAGTCCAAAAGGCCTGGATGCGAGGGGACCTTTTGATATGCAAAGAGAATGGCGACAATTTCATTGCGCATTCTTTTTTGGGCTCGAATCAGTGCAGAGTCTTCGGGTTTGATAAACGCCATTCGCCCGGATTTCCAGTCCCGATAGTGACCCACTTCGTGCGCGCAGGAGTCGAGAGTCGCCACAATCATGTTTTGGGTGGCATCAAAATAGCCGTGCGAGACGTTTTGTCCGGTTTCGCCCGCGAGTTCATCGAGAGACTCAAAGAGGCGCATTCGGGGTTCGTCACCTTGGGCAGGAACTTCGACCATACTCCAGTGTAGAAAACCCAAAAAGCCTTGTCGCCCGGCGCCGCCCCATGCGAAGTCTTAGACCTTATGCTGTTTTGTGATGCAGATGGGCGAATTTCGTCAGAAGCGCCTCAAGTATCGTTTATGGACCATGGATTTCTTTTTGGAGACTCCATTTATGAAGTGGTCCGAGTCTATGACCGCAAAATTTTTGGTTGGGCGGAGCACCGCGAACGTCTGATCGAGAGTTGTAAACGCATTTGGATTCCCGTTGAGCCCATGCTGCCTCAAATTGAGGATCGGATGCAGAGGCTTTTGAAAACTCTTCAAGAGCCGCATTCGGCGCTTCGAATGATCATCACGCGAGGGGTAGGACCTCTCAATATCAATACCCGCAAGGTCGAGCAGCCTCGCCTTTATATGGCGGCTTGGAAGTATGATCCGACCTTGTTTAATAAGCCTGTGACGATTGCGGTGCCAGAGGTACGGCGCAATCCTCGATCCGCTTTGGATCCTTCGATTAAGTCGGGCAATTATCTCAACTCCGTTATGGCCCTTCGTCAGGCTCAAGACTTGGGTTTTGACGATGCGGTGATGCTCAATCCCGAAGGGAAAGTCACAGAGCTTACGACGAGCAATCTCGGTTGGTTTCGGGGATCAACACTGTGCACGCCTCATACGGACTCAGGAATCCTCTTTGGGATTACTCGGCGCCTCCTTTGTGAGACGCATCCAGTAGAAACCCTTGAGTACGATGAAGGGGCTTTACGTGAGGCGGATGAGATTTTTGCGCTTTCGACTTTCAAGGAGGTTCTTCCTGTTAGTAAACTAAGATTGAGCGATGGAACGGTAAGGGAGTTTAAGAGTTTTACGAAGACTCAAGCTCTCGCCACTTCGTTTCATCAAAAGATTTTGGACCGTTTGAAAACGGAAAAGGAGTGGTTCTGAGTGCACGATAAACCGGTTCCCTTTACATGGAAGATTGCTCTTTCGCCTTTGCATCTCTGGACCGTGGGCATCATCGTATTTTTTGATCAGCTAACGAAGTATCTTGTGATTTGGTATGTCGAGATCGGCGATCGCATTCCTCTGATCCCTTATTTAAATTTGGTGCACTTCAAAAATAAGGGAGCGGCATTTGGACTTTTTCATGATGCATCTCCGGCTTTTAGGCTGATCTTTTTTGGAATGGTCACACTGGCTTGCTTGGCATTTTTGGTTTGGTCGTTGGGGACATCTCCGGCGTGGGATCGATATCATCGATTTTGCTTGTCACTTATTTTGGGAGGAGCGCTTGGCAATGTGAAGGATCGATTGATCTTTCAGCAGGTGACGGACTTTGTGGATGTTTACTACGGCGAGTATCATTGGCCCGCTTTTAATGTGGCTGACTCTGCCATTAGTGTCGGCGTTGTGCTTTTGTTGGCGAGAGCCCTGCCTTTCTTTCGGTCGAGTATGAAGCGAAAGAGGCGCGCCTAATGCTGCCCTTTCTGTTTCCAGGAACTTGGGCAGAAACCCCGACCTATTTTGCGCTCTATCTCCTGGGATTTTTGGGTGGGATCATCTTGGGGACTCGAATCGCCATTCGCTACGGCCTCAATCCCGTTCGTGCTGTGGACATTGGAATTGGTTCTTTTGTTTTTGGATTTGCAGGGGCTCGCTTATTCCATATTTTGCTCGAAGCCCCTCAGTATTATATTCAGCACCCCATCCGTGTGTTTTATTTTTGGCAGGGAGGCTTTGTCCTCTATGGCGGTTTGATTTGTGGAATCCTGGGCTGTTGTGCACTCATTCGATATTGGAAGGATTCGCCGGGAACCTGGGCCAATGTCGCGGCCGCGCCCATTTTGCTCGGTATCGGGATTGGGCGAATGGGTTGTCTCGCAGCTGGGTGTTGTCATGGGGCGACCACCGATTGGTGGTGGGGTATGGTATTTACGAATCCTCGATCCGGAGCCCCTCTCCATATCGCTCTTCATCCCACTCAAGCACTCGAAGCCCTTTTTGCATTTACGATGGCATTTGTGATCTACAAAGTTTATCCCAAGCCTCCTCAACGTGCGGGAGAGCCCTTGGTGATGGCGATGCTTTCGTATTCGGTGTTTCGCTTTGTGATCGAGTATTTGCGGGGAGATTTTGATCGAGGCGTTTATTTTGAAAACGTCTTATCGACCTCTCAGATCATTGCCGTCGCGGCCGTCGTTGGCTGTCTCATTTGGCTGTTTTGGCCGCATAAAAAATCCGTAGATTGAGACCGTTGAGCGCATTAAGGTTTTCAAAGAATGCGACGGGGTTATTTTATTAGTTTTGAAGGGGGCGAAGGTCTGGGCAAATCGACTCAGATCCAACTTCTCGCTCAAGCACTCAAAAAGCAGGGCATTGCCACTTTTGTCACGCGTGAGCCCGGCGGAACGCCCGTGGGAGAGAAGCTCAGAAAGATTCTCAAACAGGAGCCCTGCCATCCTTTGACCGAAATCTTTGTGCTCGAAGCTTCTCGAGCGGAGCATGTGTATTCGAAGATTCTCCCAGCGCTCAAACGGGGCTTTGTGGTGATATCGGATCGATTCCAGGAGTCGAGTCTGGTGTATCAAGGCATCTGTGGCGGTCTCGGCCTGCCCTTGGTTCATCGCCTCAATAAGATCGCAACCGCCGGCTTGAAGCCTGACAAAATAATTTTGCTCGACGGAAAGCAGCAGCGCCTTGGAGCCAAGTCAAAGCGCGACAAATTTGATCAGGCGGGAGCTCGGTTTCATCGACAAATCCGACTTGGCTTTTTGAAGGTCGCTCGTCAAAACAGTCGCGTGAAGGTGATTGATGCGGATCAAGATCGACTGACTGTTCATCGTCAGATCATGGCGACTTTAACTCCTCTGTTGAAAGCGAAGCCTCGGCGATGACCAACCTCGGCAATTCACCAATGCCTGCAGTGGGAGCGCAGTTGATTCAGCTTCTAAAGGAGGGCCGTCCGCCTTCTCCTTTGATCTTAGAAGGCGAGGGACGCGGGGCCTTTTTGTCTCAGTTTGTTGCGGCTATTTTTTGCGAGACTCATTCAGGCTGCGGTCACTGTGGCGGCTGCAAAAAGGTGGCTAAGGGCTTTCATCCTGACTGGTTGCAGTTGCCCGAAGATTTTAAGATGGAAGATGTCCGAGAGGCTCTCGGCAAACTCCGCCAACGTCCTTTTGAAGCCTCTTATCGGCTTTTGTGCCTTGAGGGGCTGGAATCTCAACAAGTGGCCATACAAAATGCGCTTCTCAAAACTCTCGAAGAGCCTTCACCACGCTGGATTTTGCTCATTTCGGTGGAGTCGCGATGGGTATTGCTCAATACAGTGCGCTCCCGATGTTTGTTGGTTCATCTTTCGGCTCCGGCGACGGTCGTCGATGACGAAAGTCAGAGTCTCACGGAGGCTGAAGCCAGAATTTTAGAGTCCGTGAGCTCTCAGACCGAGCTGAGCTTGATTCAAGACTTAGAGCCCTATTTTAAGGATCGCGAAAAAGCGCGCCTCCTTTGGGTCTCTTTGCTCAAAGCCGCATCTCGTCGGGGTTACCCAGGGCACTGGAGGCGTTTTGCTCCTCATTTGGATGCGGGCATCCAGGATCTCTCTCGAAACCTTCACCAAAAGAATATTTGGGACCGGGCCTGGGTTCGTAGCCTCGAAGGTTCACTTTCGTGAAGCTCATCGACGTTCACACCCACCTTTCGTCTTCAGAATTCGATGCCGATCGTTCTGAAGTCCTCACGCGCGCCTTTCAGGTTTGTGATGCCTTCATCGATATTGGCGCGGGGACTTCGCCCGATGCTTTTGCCAAAGCTCAGGCCCTTGCGGAGTCTGACTCTCGGATTTTTTTTACGGCGGGAGTTCATCCTCATGATGCTCAAACGCTTGGACTCAGTTCGGATATTCTTCAAGCTATTGAAATTGCTACCAAACACAACAAGTGCGTGGCGGTGGGTGAGTGTGGATTGGATTATTTTTACAAACACTCTCCACGAGAAGAGCAAATTCGAGTCTTTCGATGGCAAATCGAGTTGGCGCGGCAGCGCGGATTGCCCTTGATGATTCATACGCGGGATGCGGAGGCGGATACGATGGCCGAGCTCGCTTCCTATCAGGGCGGCGCGGTCTTTCATTGCTTCACTGGAAGTCAGGAGCTGGCGGATTTTGGAGTAAAAAAGGGCTTTATGATCTCCTTTTCGGGGATTGTGACCTTCAAAAAGGCCGATGAACTCCGAAAAGTTTTTATGAGCGTTCCACCCGAGCAGATTTTGGTCGAGACGGATTCGCCTTACTTGGCCCCGATCCCGCACCGAGGGCAGCGAAACGAATCATCCTTCGTCGAGCATACGGCAAAATTTTTGGCAGAACTCCGAGGCATGAAGTTCGAAGAGATGGTTCGCCTCACTCATGAAAATTCGCGACGAGTTTTTAACAAAATAAAATTGAGTTAGGGCCCTAGTCTTTCTTTCTTTTGTTGGCCACTTCGTATATCTAGAATTTCAGGAGTAAATAAAGAATTGGATCAGGAGCAGGGGTGGGGACTTTGCAAATTCGATTTCTCTATGAAAGCAGTGCGAAAGCTGCTTGTTTCCTCATTTCTCCTCGTAAGCTTTTCCCTCCCAGCTTTTGCCGATAAAACTGAAGACGAAGAAGCCGCTCGGGCTCGAGCAGAGACTCAAGAGTTCTTTAAGGGCGATTCAACAGCCCTCGGTCAAATTGATAAAATCGGTCCACAGAAACTTCCTTACATCACGTTTTACTCTAAAGCGCGATCAGCACTGACTTGGCTGACCAGTCGAGGCAACGTCAAACAGAGACATTGGTTGGATCCTGTGTATCTCGCCGTACGGGGAGCTGCGAATTTTTGGATTATTTATCAGGCCGCTATTCTGAAGGGCTTTTCTCCCGAGGCCGCTGTGGGAGTGAGTATTGTTGGTGCGGGAATGTCTTCCGGTTTCATGTGGTACAACGCCCGATACATGGATTGGCTCGAGGACCATCGCTACAACGAGAAGCTCGCGGCAAAGGGCCTTCTTAAGCCCAATCTCTTCACTCGATTTGTGGAGTCTGCAGGGAAGGAGTTTTCGCTCCAAGTGCTCTACGCAGGAGTAATGCATATCGCCTATATTTCGGCTTCGGTCCTGGCGGTGGCTCAGGTGGGAGGGATGGATCTCTCGGAGATGGTGAGCTCCTTTATCACGCATGTGGAACCCGGGCGGGTGCTCAATAGTTCTTGGAACTCCCTGATCACGGAGGGAGTTTGGTATCTCTTTTTGGCAAAGATGGGAACGGTCCTCAAAGCTAAATATCCGGGACGAGAACAGATCGCCTACCATGTCGAAAAAGTGGGAGTCCTTCTTCTGGCGATTCTGGTGGCCCCGCTACTCAATGCCAAGCTGCTCGGTCTCAATGTTCCCTTTGTCAAAATGGATCCTGACACCCTCTCACTCTACTGGGGAGGAATAGGCGGAGTGATTTACCTCGGACTCATCGCTGATCGAAATCATGTCAAAGGCCTCGCCCGAGATTTTGGCTCGAGCTGCCGAGCGGTTCTTAGATCCATCGGGCTTTAATTGAGACTGTTTTTGAGCTGTTCGCGAGAGTTTCGAACCTCGTTTAACTGAGATTCTACCTGGTTACGGACATGAAAATAATCAGGATCGTTCATCTGCCTCTCTAAAAGATCCACAATTCCATTCATATAGTTCAGGCGGTATTCGATTTGGGCTTTTTGCAGAGATTTGGCCGAAGCCTGAATCCCCTGAATCTCTTGATTGAGGCGTTCGATCAGGGATTGGTTGTTAGGATCTTGTGCGGCTTGAGCCTGAATTTCCTTTAATCGACTATTGAGCGCGCTCATTTGCTGGCTGAGCTCGAGCTCCTTGGCCTGCAAACTGGACTTGAGCTCCTGAGCTTCGAGAGAATACTTTTCGGCATTCGAGCTTTGGGGGCCTCGGACACTCGCCGATTCTGCTGTCGTTTGAGGGGATTGATAGGGGCTGCACTCGCTGGGATCAGTTCGCAGGCCTGCGGTAATGCCATCGCGGTCACAGGCAAGATTGATCGGCAGCGAAAACGAAATCCCCTGTTCTCCAATCGAAGTCAGGGTATTTACTCCCACCACTTCCATCTTCGAATTGATCATCGGTCCGCCGGAATTTCCTTTATTGATCGCCGCATCTGTTTGGATGTGCGGGACGCCCTGAACAATTCGTCCATTAAAGCTCACAATTCCCCGTGTGATCGTAAAGGCAAGACCTCCAGGATTGCCGACAGTAATGATCGGCTCTCCCGGATAGAGAGAGCTGGCATCGCCGAGTTTTAAAAAATTGAGATCTTGGGCATCGATTTTGATGAGCGCGAGATCATAACGAGGGTCTTCTTTTATTTTTTCGGCTTCGTAGCGTCGACCGTTTTGCAACGTGACGATGGGGCGGCTCATGTCCCCTGTGACATGCTTGTTGCTGACGATATAGCCATCGGAGCTCACAATGAATCCCGATCCCAATGTTTTTTCGCCAGAAATAAACACAGTCGCTCCGAGCGCATATTCAATCGCGCCTTTGGTAAATGTTGTCTGATGCGGATCTTCGGAATCTTGGGAGGTCGTCTGAGGTGCTGAGACGATTTCGATGGGAGGAATTGTCAGCGAGGGGGCGACATCCAAATTGACTTGTGGCTTTGGCAGCGGATCATTGAGCAATGAAGTAGTTTGAGGTGTGAACTTATTCCAAAGCAGCACGCTCGCCGCCAAAAGGAGTCCTGCTGCGATTCCGAGATTGATTGCATTCATCCAAAAACTTTGGGTCTTTGGCGCTTGAGCCTCAGGAGTAAAACTCGAGGGAAGGCCTCCTTGGAGTCGCGGTTCTGCGGCAAAAGATTCAAATTTCTGAGAGAGGCTCGACGCTGAGTAATAATTGAGGTCCCAGGCAAGAAGCACCGGGATTTTATCGAGAAGCTTTCGCGCCTCAGAATAACCTCCAAAGGCCGTATGTTTGCTACTGAGGAGATCTTCGTTTTTCCAGAGTCGCAAAAATTCATGCTTTTGTTTGTCATTGAGACTGGCGGTCAAGAACACCGAGTATAAGACTGTGCGATCACAATGTCGGCAGAGGCGAGCTTCGGCTCCAATCTTTTCGCCACAATAAGGACAGGGCCCCATGGATTAATTCTAACCAAGAATCCTCAAAGCTTCAGGCCTGATTATTTTAGATTAAGTTTCAATGTAACTATATAGTTCAATAGTATAAATAGATTTAGATATGTTAAAGAAGCACTATAACACCATTTTTGATATATATACATACTGTGTAACATTTTAATGAGTGAATTCACTCTCAGGTGAGATAAAGTGAAGTCATTGAAAGGAACACAAAATATGCGACTCAAGTTTTATCCATTCATCACACTCATGGTTGTTTTCTGCATTGCGGGGACTCAAGCCCTTCATTCACAGGAACTTTCCCAAACACTTGGCCGAAATATTCGGGAGGTGGAGAACAAATATAAGGGTCAAGCGACTGTCGAGTTTGTCGGCGGTGGAATCGCTCTGGGAACGGGGATCGTGGTGTCATCCATTCTGTTTGCAAAAAGTAATTCGGAGCAAGAGAGGGGCTGTCAAGGTGGAGGAGAATGCTGGGATGGGTTTGGCGAGGCGTTGGCGGGGGCTGGAGTTCTCGCGCTCGGCATTGGTATTGGAGGTGGAATGATTTTGGCAGGATCCGGAGATTATTATAGAGGCAATCAATTTAAGCGACTTCGTTTGAGATATGAGGCCGGCGAAATCACCGCTCCAGAGGCAGAACTCGAGTTTAGTGAGCTGGCTGCCAATGCACAAAAGGCTCGCTACATCACTGCGGCCGTTGAAGGAGGAGTAGCAGCACTCATCCTTGCTACGAGTATGAGGCAAGGAAATATGGCTTCAGGTTTTGTGGGGGCGAGTCCGTTCTTAGCTTTGGCCGCTTGGAACATGATCACAGATTCACATGCTCAGGACGGGTGGAACAAACATCAAAGTGAGTCATCGAGCGGCTGGAACAAGCTCTCCTTTTATGTCACTCCTCAGCCTCATTCTGGGTTGAGTGCCGGCGTGACCTTTTCGTTTTAGCCTTTCCGGATCCGGAATCCTTTCGGCCCCTCAATCTGCCCTATAGTGCGCGTATACAACCCCCTGGAAGGGGCCTGCCGCTTGCTTTTACCTCCCCGCATGAAGCGCATTTTATTCTCTCTTCTATTATTGAGCGTTAACCCGTCACCCGCGATGTCTGATCCCTTCGAAGAAGCCGCTGTTTACTTGGCTGGGATTGAGGGCATTGAGATGGAAGAAAGCGATCAAGGCAAGATCACCCTAAAGGGCGATGTGGAACGAGCGAGCGATGTGGATAAGCTCAAAAAATTCCTTTCTCGCTATCCCGACATCAAAGACGAAACCTCGCTCTCTCCTGAGGCGGGAGAATATCTAGAGGGACGACTCCGACGTCGACTCCAAGAACTTGAGCCGAGTGCCAGGATTCAGCGTCGAGGCAGAAGCTTTATTGTCTCCGGATCGCCTTCAAGTGATGTGATGCAAGAACTCCGAAAGATCTATCCTCAAATTCAAACTGACGAATCAAGCTCGATCGCAGGCAGAATCGAACCCACAGTGTTTTTGGAAGTCGCGCTCATCGAAGTCAAAAAGAGTGCTCTCAGTAAGCTCGGCCTTCGAGTGGGCTCTCCTTTGGGTGTCACGGGCAATCTAGGACTGCAATTTTTGCAAGGGGCGGCCAAGACTGCGAGTCTCATTGGCGATCCACTTCGAGGATTTTTGGATCTTGCGATGCAAAAGGGTGAAGCGCGTGTTCACGCCAAGCAATCTGTTGTCACTCAAAATGGTCGACGAGGCACATTCATGGCGGGAGGGGAGTTTCCCATCAAAGTGGTGAGTGGGATCGTCGCCAAGGTTGAATTCAAAAACTTCGGTCTCATTTTGGGATTCACGCCTAAGCTTTATCGCAAAAATATTGTGCATCTCAATATCGACTCAGAAATGTCCGATATCGATATGGGCTCGATGGTGGATGGCATTCCTGTGATCTTCAAAAAAAACATCCGAACGCAAATCTTCGCTAAGCTCGATGAGATGATGGCGATCGGAGGAATCGTCGAAAATCGCCAAGCCAAGATGACAGACTCCATTCCGGGATTGAGCGCGATTCCGGGGATCGGACGCCTTTTTGAAAGTGAGGATTTTAAGAGGCACCGTTCTGAAGCCTATATTTTTATTACGCCTAAACTCATGACTCAGCCTTGGCTGCCGAGCCCGGAGCTCTAGTCATGTGGTTGGTGTTGCAAGATCAATCCAAAGTCAAAGCGACGTCGGTCGGGGAGCGACTGACTGTGGGAACAGCGCCTTCCAATGGCCTCGTCCTTGAAGGCCGAGGGATTCACCCGCTTCATGGACAATTGACCAAACGCGAAGAGGGTTGGGTGTTTAGAGATTTTGTCTCGGATCGAGAGACTCCTCTTCTTCCTCAGCAAAAATTTCCTCTGGGGCCATTTGACTGCGAATTACTGCAGGAAGATGCGCTCTGGGAAAAATACCGCAGCCGAATTGTCGAATCGTTTCGATCGAGTCTCAAATCATCCAAAGACTTTGATTTGGAAATTGCTCTCCAAAGACTCAAATCCGAGATTTTCTTTTCCAAAGATCTTCCTGTCTCTATCCAGGATCACCTCGAAAGCCAGTTTCAAGAATTCTCTCTCTTGAGTCCGATCGAGCGACTTTTATTGGACAAAGAAGTCACCGATATTTTGGTCGAAGATTTTGATGTTATCTGGGTTGAGCGGACGGGGAGTCTTGAGCGTGCACCAGTTGCATTTACCTCCGAAGAGAGTTTTCGAATCTATGTAGAGAACCTCCTCAGTCAGTTGCACAAATCCGTAGATGAAGCTCATCCCTTTGCAGACTTTGTTTTGCGTGATGGGTCGCGGGGACATGTCATCGCACCCCCTCTGACTCCAAAGACCTATTATTTGTCGATTCGAAAGCCTCGAAATCAGATTTGGCTTCTGGATGATTTGCAAGATCGCGAAATGATGACTCAGGAACAGCGGCGACTCATCAATCAAGCGATTGATCAAAAAATGAATATTCTTGTTTCGGGCTCTACGGGTTCAGGAAAGACGACTTTGCTCAAGGCTCTGATTGCAGGGACGCAATCTCAGGATCGCATTCTTATTCTGGAAGACACGCCTGAGCTTGGGATGTCTCGCAAAAACACGGGATTCTTGCGAACTCGATTGGATGTTCGCTCTGAACTTCCTCCCATTGCTCTCAGAGATTTAGTGAGACAATGCCTGCGAATGCGACCTGATCGAATTGTCATTGGTGAAGTCCGAGGGGAAGAAGCTCTCGATCTCTTGCATGCCATGAATACGGGGCATCGAGGGTGCATGGGCAGTCTTCATGCCAACTCCTCGCGTGATGCTGTGTCTCGACTCGAAGGTCTCGTGCAACTTGCGGAGCAATCTCTTTCTGAATCCGCCACACGCGATCTTGTGGTTCGAAACATTCATCTGGTGATTCATTGTGCCAAGATCAATGGCCAAAGAAAGGTTCAAGAAATTGGATTCGTGCGAGGCCTTGATGGCGAGAGACTCTTGATGGAAGTGCTCTTATGAATTCTAAAACGACTCTGAAGCCGGTGGATCTGCTGCAGCTCGGGCAGGCCTTTGAGTTTGGACTCAAGGGAGGGCGAGATACCGCTACGATTTTACGCTGGCTTTCGCAGGAGAGCTCAAGTGTGAGAGTCCGAGATTTTTGCATTCGCGTCACCACCAGTGCTCGAGTGGATTCTCTCGAGAAGGCTTTAGAGAGAGAAAAATCTCTGAGTACTGAGCTTCTCACAATATTGTTTATTGAGATCTTGCAGCAATCTCAGAGAGGCACTCACCACCTCTCTCAACTTCTCGAAAACTACCTCAAGACCCTGCGAATCACTTCAAAACTTGAAAAGCAAAGAAAGAGCCTCTTATTTGTTCCAAAGTTTCAGGCGATCGTGGGACTCATCGTCGCCTGTCTGTTTTCCTTTATCTTGCCAACGCTCTGGCCCGAGCTTTTTCCTTCATTTTTGAGTTCGGGGAGATGGGAGTTATTCATGCTGGGCGTCTGCGGAGTTTTGCTCGGGGTCTATAGCCTCCATTTGATGTGCCGAAGGCCCGAGCGCCATATGGCTTCGATGATTCAGTCCGTCTATTTTTTACAATTCATGGCGCTCATGACTCAAGGCGGTTTGGATTTTGTCTCCGCGTGGACAAAATCCCTTCAGATCATTCCGTTTCCTCCCTCACTCAAAACTGCCTTTGAACCGAGTTCGTCGCGCGTCTTGTCGATGGCAGACTTTTTGGATGAAAAGCGAAAAGCGGCTCCCGAATCCTGGCGACCTCTGTTAGCGGGACTTTCTTGGGTCGTGTCGTCGGGGCAAGGAATCAGTGGTTATCTCAAATCCTCCTCAGAAATTTGGGGGGAAGAAATCGCGCTTCAGTGGGAAGATGAAATTCGAAAGCTCAGTGCGCTCAGTGTGCTGCCCCTTTCGTTTCTTGTCTTTCCGGCTTCTATGTTTCTCCTCGTTGGTCCGCACTTTTTGGAGCTCATGCTATGAAAAAGTCAATTTTGTCCGCCATTCGACATTTTAAGATTCATGTTCTGAAAATCTGGAATTCACAAAATGCAGAGATCAAGTTTCGAGTATTTTTTGGAAAACAGGTGACTGTCGGATCGGATCGCAAAGCCAATCTCAAATTGTCCGGCATCCACGGATTCGAAGCTCAGATCAACTTTGAAGAATCAAAGCTGGTCTGGCTCGAACGAGATGCTCCCGAAGCCATCGAAAGAGATAGAATCTTTCAGGTGGGGCCCTATGCCATTCTTTGGTCTTCGTATCATCCGGTTCAAAATACAGCGGTTTTGTGGAAGTCGACTTTGGTTGCAAGCGTATTGGCACTAATCTGGATGGGGACATCGCTCGGTTCCAGCGAGCCCCATTGCAGCCTCTTAGAAAAAATCGTCGCGAGCGGCCGCTGGTCCGGTGGAGGGGCTCTTCTCAATCCCAAAGAAAATGCGACCTTAGAAAGTCTTCAGAAATCTTCAAGAAGCTTTAAGGAAGCTCTCAAGGAAGGCGCCTTTGTTCGTGCTCGAGCAGAACTTCAGGCGATGCGTAAAGGGGTAGCTACTCTAACAGCTCCAGCGGCGTGCGGAGTGATGGCTCCCATCGACGAAATGGAGCTCAAGTTTAGTCGCAAGCTGATGGGAGACTACCTTAAAGATGATGATGTTTTGGGAGCGGCTCGCGAGTGGGCGCGAATGCGCCAGATGGAAGGACCAAGAGAGGGTCGCTCATCCGTCTATGAGAGGCGACTGTTGGCCGCGGCACGCGACCTTTATATGGAAGGATATCGACTCGAAGAAGAAGACACCGAAAGAGCCTATGAACTCATGGAGCGAGCGCGCGAAGTTTGCCGCACGATGAATGAAGGGGATGAATGCTTTCGAAAAAAAGCGAAGAGTCCTAACTAAACAAACGACCTTGCTTGTCTGCGCCGGGCCGTGGTCGTCCCAAATGATCGTAGGCGAGATCTGTAGCCACACGTCCTCTGGGAGTGCGAGCCAAAAATCCTGCTTGGAGGAGGTAAGGTTCGTAGAGCTCTTCAAGGGTATCGCGCTCCTCTTGAAGGCTTGCGCAGAGGGTTTCGATTCCGACCGGTCCTCCCTGAAACTGATCAATAATCAAACTCAAAAGCTTGCGATCCATTGGGTCACAGCCTTTGGCATCTACGTCGAGTTGGGTGAGGGCATAGTCTGCGAGTTTGAGATCAACGCGATCCTGATTTGACGTTTCGGCAAAATCTCGGACGCGCTTCAAAAACCGATTGGCCACACGCGGAGTACGACGAGAGCGCTTTGCGACTTCGAGAGCGGCCTCATCATCAATTTGAATATTCAAAATTCCTGCCGACCGAGAAATAATTCGGGCGAGTTCCTCAAAGCTGTAAAACTCCAAATGAAACGGAATGCCAAATCGCGATCGAAGAGGTGAGCTCAAGAGGCCGCTGCGAGTGGTGGCTCCAATGAGTGTGAATGGAGGAAGATCGAGGCGCAGACTTCGAGCGGCGGGGCCTTCGCCGACCATCAGGTCCAACTTAAAATCTTCCATCGCGGGGTAGAGGATTTCTTCCACCGTGCGAGGGAGTCGATGGATTTCATCAATGAACAAAACATCGTAAGGTTCAAGGTGAGTCAAAATAGCGGCAAGATCTCCTGCTTTTTCGACAGAAGGGCCTGTGGTCATTCGCAAATTCACGCCGAGTTCTTCGGCGATGATATGAGACAGAGTTGTTTTGCCGAGTCCAGGAGGGCCATCGAGGAGAACATGATCGAGAGCTTCTTTGCGCTTTTTGGCAGCTTCAATGAAGACCTTCAAATTCATTTTGATTTTTTCTTGTCCCACAAAGTCCTGCAGACGCTTGGGTCTCAAGCCGGGGACATCATCCTTAGCCTCTCTTGCGTTGACGAGGCGTGAACTAGAAATATCATTCGAGGTCGTTGGAAGAGCTTCTTCGATAATCATACGGGTCGTCCTTGTGTCAGTTCGCGCAACGAAGAGCGAACAAGGGTTTCGAGGGCAAGAGTTTCAAAACCAGATTCTCGGCTACGAACCACTTTGATGACTCGCTGAATCTCCGCTCGCTGGTAGCCCAAATTAAGAAGGACGCTTTCGAGCTCAGACTCTTTAGGCAGCGACGGGGTAGCGGCAGACTCGCTCCACTGAACTTCTGCGAGATTTTTGAGGCGATCCGCGAGTTCGACCACGAGGCGCTCGGCTGTTTTTTTGCCGACACCCGGAATCTTTTGGAGTCGACTAGCATCTTTGCTACTCAGCGCCTGAATGAGTTCGTGGGAGGGGAGGCCTGATAAAATCGACAGTGCCATTTTGGGACCAATGCCGCTGACCTTTAAGAGTTCGCGAAAGAGCGAGCGCTCCTCGAGAGAGGCAAATCCAAAAAGTTGCAAGATATCCTCTCGAACATGGGTGTGAATGAAGAGATTCACGCCTGTTTCGGTGAGTTTTTCGGCACAATGGGGGGTGTGGTGAACTTCATAACCGACGCCGGCACAGTCGATGACAGAAAGCGTGGGAGATTTAGAGATGAGTTTGCCAGAAAGATGTCCGATCACGGCCGCTGCCCCCTTTTTGTCTCCCTGAAAATCCCTTCCACAAATAACTCTGCGCATGAGTCAGGCCTATAGCGAGTGCATCGGCCTGGTCAGCGCTCGAAAGTTTGACATTAGTGGGGATCTTCAAAATGAGTCGAATCATTTTTTCGATCTGATCTTTTTGAGCTCTCCCCATCCCTGTCACGGTTTTTTTGACCTCGGCGGGTGTGTACTCAAAGACATTCAAATCAAATGAACCGGCAAGCATCAAAATCACTCCTCGAGCATGGGCCAGATGGAGAGCCGAGCGGGCGTTTTTTGCGACAAAAAGGGACTCTAAGGCCATTTGATGAATGGAATGCTTTTCGAGAATCTGACGAAGGTCCTTCGCCAATGAGGAGAGGCGTTCTGGAAGTGACATCTTCGCGTCCATCAGGATCGTCCCGCTGGTGATCAGTCGAGGCGGCCCCTGATGGAGCTCAAAGACCGCAAAACCGGTGCGAACCGAACCGGGGTCGATGGCAATAAATTTGATGGCCCCCATATCGCAAATATATCGGGTGGCGGCTTTCAAAGTCACGTCTCGCCTCAGTCCCTTTGCTCGAATCCGTGTGAAGGCATCGTTTTTGATTGCCAGGGTTTCTCCAGATGATAATTATTTTCGGAACTGGGGGTGTTTTATAATGAGAAAAATTCTAGCAACCAAAAATATTTGTGCTGTAGTTCTCCTCAGCTTGGGCTTGATGCTTCAAGTGGGATGCAAAAAGAAGACGGCAGATTCCACATCAACAACAGGAGAGCAATCGATGGCCAATGAACCAGAACGCGTCAAAGTTCAGCATATTCTTGTCGCCTTTAAGGGCACACTTCCAGGTCAAGCGGTGGAGCGCAGTCAAAAGGAAGCCGAAAAACTCGCCAATGATTTGTTGGCTAAGGCCAAAGCGACGGGATCGGATTTTGATTCTATGGTGAAGGAATTTTCGAGCGATCGTCCTCCTGGAATTTATGAAATGACAAACTTCAAAGTGACTTCTGCTCCAGGAACATTTCCCAGAGAGCAGATGGTGCCTGGTTTTGGAGATGTTGCTTTTAAGTTGCAAGTGGGTGAGGTGGGTATGGCAAACTTTGATGCCCAAAAATCACCGTTTGGATTCCACATCATTAAGCGACTGAATTAGAAAAATTTTTGAGGAGTAAAGAGTGATGAAAACCTATTTTAAGACATTTTTAGTGGTGGCTTCCTTGGCGTTTTTTGCGTCAGCCTGCAAAAAGAAATCGGGTGAGACAGCCAGTGATGTCATTCGCGTCGGTGAATTTGGATCCATGACAGGGACCGAAGCCACTTTTGGAATTTCGACACATCGTGGAATCAAGATGGTGATTGATGAAGTCAATGCACAGGGCGGGATCGGCGGCAAAAAGCTCGAGCTCATTACCTATGATGATGGGGGTAAACCTGAGGATGCAGTGTCTGTTGTCACCAAGCTTGTTAATCAAGATCAAGTCCATGTGATATTGGGGGAAGTGGCGAGTTCAAGATCGCTGGCTGCTGCTCCGATTGCGCAGCGAAGTGGTGTTCCTATGATCTCGCCGTCTTCGACGAATCCCAAAGTGACAGAAGTTGGAGATCATATTTTCCGCGTTTGCTTTACCGATCCGTTTCAAGGGACGGTGATTGCAAAGTTTGCAGCGGATGAACTCAAGGCAAAGACCGCGGCTCTCTTTGTCGACAAGCGAAGTGATTATTCTGTGGGGCTTGCCGATTATTTTAAGAAGGCCTTTGTGGCAGCCGGCGGCAAAATCGTCGATGAACAATCCTACGTCGGTGGAGATATCGACTTTAAGGGGCAGCTCACTAATTTTAGAGCCAAAAACCCCGATGTGATCATGGTGCCTGGATATTATACAGAGGTGGGACTCATCGCCAAACAAGCACGTGATCTTGGAATCAAAGCCCCTCTCCTCGGTGGAGACGGTTGGGACTCTCCGAAGCTTTTTGAGATCGGCGGAAAGTCCCTCGTGGGTTCGTATTTCTCTAACCACTATTCTGTCGATGATCCTGATCCAATGATTCAGGATTTCATCAAGCGATACAAAGCTACGTATGCAAACGAAGTTCCGGATGGTTTGGCAGCAATGGGTTATGATGCGGCTCTTGTTTTGGTCGATGCTCTCAAGCGTTCGGCCAATCCGACGGATCGCAAAGCTCTCAGAGATGCCATTGCAGCCACTAAGAATTTTAGAGGAATTACTGGAGTCATCACGATTGATGAAAACCGTAATGCTTCAAAGCCTGCAGTAATGCTCAAGATCGCGGATGCGGGAAGTCTTAAGTTCGTCAAGCGAGTGGAGCCGTAGGAGAATTGTCAGAACTCCTGCAGCATTTGATCAATGGAATATCCTTGGGAGGGGTCTATGCCCTGATCGCCATCGGATATTCCATGGTCTACGGCATCTTGCAGTTGATCAACTTTGCGCATGGCGAAGTCGTGATGCTTGGTGCTGTGTTTGCGTTTGTTTCTTCTCGTCATCTTTTCGCAGGGACTGAGCCGTCCCTCACACTATTTTTGGAGGTGCTCATCCTTTGCATGACCGTTTGCGCGGTGATTGGATTTTTTATTGAGAGATTGGCGTATCGTCCGATTCGCAAAGCTCCTCGAATGAACTGTCTGATCACAGCCATTGGAGTTTCACTCTTTTTGCAATACACCACTCAGCTTGATTTTATGTTTGGAGCTTCGCCTCAGGCGTTTCCAGAATTGATGAGCCGAGCAGTGGCTTTTTCGATTGGGGATGTTCCCGTTTCGAATTTGCAAGTTTTGACATTGAGTCTTTCGTTTTTGCTGATGCTCGGACTTCAGTGGATTGTCTACCGCACAAAGCTGGGCAAAGGAATGCGAGCCGTATCGGAGAGTACTGAGTTTGCGGCAATGCTGGGAGTCCCGGTTAATCGGGTGATCTCTTTTACTTTTATTTTGGGAAGCTGTTTGGCAGCGGCTGCGGGCATCATGTCGTCGATGCTTTATCCTCGAGTGGATGCGATGATGGGTTCGCTCCTCGGACTCAAGGCTTTTGTGGCCGCGGTCTTGGGAGGAATCGGCAGTTTGCCGGGTGCCGTCCTAGGTGGACTGATCATGGGAATCGCAGAAGCCTTAACAGTGGGCTATCTTTCGAGTGCGTTCAGAGACGCCATTGCCTTTGGAATTTTGATCGCCGTTTTGTTAGTTCGACCGTCGGGATTGCTGGGCAAAATGAGGCGGGAGAAAGTCTAAAGTGCGCCAGCTCAGGGATATTTTTATATTTTCTGCCGTGGTTGCCGTCTTGGGATTTTGTTTTTCGCAATTCGTAGGGGCCTATGAGCAGACGATCATCGCGCGCTCACTCATTAATGTGGTGTTGGCTGTCAGTCTCAATCTGGTGATCGGAATGACGGGGCAGTTTTCGATGGGGCATGCGGGATTCATGGCAGTGGGCGCTTATACTGCAGCGAGTGTTTCGACATTGTTGATTCCGATGATTTCGCCCGTTTGGGTTTCGGATCCCTTTCTGAGCCAGTTGAGTTTGCTTTTGTCTCTTCTTGCTGGAGGAGTGCTTTCGGGATTGGTGGGAATATTGGTAGGAATTCCCTCTCTGAGATTGCGAGGCGACTATTTGGCGATCGTGACTTTGGGTTTTGGAGAAATTATCCGAATTTTGATTCTCAATTTTGAAGCCATAGGCGGAGCTCGAGGGTTTTATGGAATCCCGCAGTTGGCTGAACACACAATCATGTATTGGGCCGTGGGACTGGCGGTGTTGACGGTGGTGTTTATTTATCGACTGACTTCTAGCATTCCAGGAAAGCAGTTTATGGCTGTTCGCGATGACGAAACAGCGACATTAGCGATGGGACTCTCGACGACTCGAATCAAAGTACGGGCCTTTGTGATGGGGGCTTTTTTGGCTGGGATCGCAGGTGGGACAATGACGTTTTATATGACCTACCTCAATCCCTCGATGTTTGACTTTAATTACAGTTTTCAAATTATTGCGATGGTGGTCTTAGGTGGGATGGGAAGCATCTCGGGGAGTTTTACAGCAGCGATTCTTTTGACGGTTTTGCTCGAAGCGCTTCGGCAGCTCCAAGATATCACTGGCTATGATTTTAGAATGGTCATTTATGCTCTGGTCCTCATTGCGATTATGCTGACGCGACCTGTGGGAATGTTTGGTCGTCATGAATACTGGACGCTCTTCAAGAAAAAGAAGCGAGCTGCCGCATGAAGACTCTCGTTGTCTCGAATGTTTCGATTTCATTTGGAGGGCTCAAGGCCGTTCAGGATGTCAGCCTCCATGTGGATGAGATGGAACTTGTGGGGCTCATTGGTCCCAATGGTGCCGGAAAGACAACGCTCTTCAATTTAATGACCGGAATTTATAAGCCGGACTCCGGAAAAGTTGAAATCGGCGGGACCTCCATCGCCAGAATGATGCCCTTTGAGATTACAAACGAATGTCGCGCGGCTCGGACATTTCAGAATATTCGATTGTTTAAGGATCTCAGTGTTCTCGACAACGTCCTGGTGTCGTCTCACCTCAAGGTGGATTACGGATTGTTTTCGATTCTCATGCAAAACTCCAAGCTCAAAGCATCCGAAGCCAGGATTCGGCATGAGGCGATGGAAATTTTAAAAATATTTGGGCTCGATCAAAAGTCCGAAGAGCTGGCAAAAAATCTCCCGTATGGGGAGCAGCGAAAGCTTGAGATTGTGAGAGCTCTTTGTACAAAGCCCAAACTTCTTTTTTTGGACGAGCCGGCGGCAGGAATGAATGATGAAGAAACAGCGCAGCTTTTGAGTCTAGTGAAGTTTATTCGGAATGAGTTTCGATTGGGGATTCTGGTCATCGAGCACGATATGAAGTTTATCATGGGGCTTTGCGAGCGAATTTATGTTTTGGATCATGGCTGTCTGATTGCGCATGGAACGCCAGAAGAAATTAAAAAGAATCCCCAAGTGATTAAAGCGTATCTAGGAGAAGAGGCGGCGTGATGGCAGAGGTTCTTCTCAAAGTTGAGAATCTCGAAGTGAACTACGGCGCGGTGAACGCGCTCAGGGGAGTGAGCCTCGAAGTCCGTCAGGGGGAGATCGTGACATTGCTCGGAAGTAATGGCGCGGGCAAATCCACACTCCTTCGGAGCCTCTTGCATATGACACCGTCACCTCGAGGATCTATAGAGTTTGCGGGAAGTCAGATTTGTCGGATGCGAACAGATCAGATCGTTAAATCGGGCGTGGCACTGGTTCCCGAAGGCCGAGGAATTTTGTGCACGATGAGTGTCGAAGAAAATCTCGAACTCGGCGCTTACCATCGAGGCCCGGAATGGCGAGATTCGCTCAAAGAAATTTTTGAACTCTTTCCTCGTGTCAAAGAACGCCTTCACCAAAATGCGGGAACACTTTCTGGTGGAGAGCAGCAGATGGTTGCGATTGCGAGAGCGCTTTTGTCGAAGCCCAAACTTTTGCTCTTGGATGAGCCTTCCCTCGGATTGGCGCCAAAAATTATTCAGGATATTTTTGTTTTGATTCAAAAGATTCGATCGACGGGTGTGAGTATTTTACTCGTGGAACAAAATGTTCATATGGCCATGAAGGTCGCTGATCGTGCCTATGTGCTTCAAACGGGAAAAGTGGCCCTCACCGGCACTGCTGAAGAAATGCGAAGTCGCCTCGAAGACACTCAAAAAGCCTATCTAGGCGGCTGATATCATTAAAAAATTTTTAATCCTGGGGCGGGGTGTAAACTTAAGAGATGGACGAAAGGCGTGAATTTCCGCGCTATACGGTGACCAGTCTGCCGGATCTGATGGCTTCCATTGCGCCGATTGATTCTCCTCAACATCGCAAATTTGTACGCCTTATTTCCGTGGGGATGGGGGGCTGTGCATTTTTGGGAGATATTTCGAGCAGCCAGTTGCTCACTCGACGGTCTCTGTTTATCAATTTGGAGTTTCCGGGCGTGCTCTATGCTCCCTTACAAATTCCGGGAGAAATTCGCTATGGCATGCCCTCAGCAGATGGCAGTCAGCAGATCGTCTTTGGCGTGGCTTTTGAGACCGGAGCGCAGGTACTTCTAAAACCCCTCGTCGATGCTTTGGAGCTTCTCACACTTCAGGGGCGCATAGAGCGCGCGAGTGAAGTTTCTCAATCTCAAGTCCGAGTCACCGCCAAGAAATAATCCATTTCACTGAGACTTGTTTTCTCAACTTCGTCTGGGCAGAATGGGCCGCATTATGGCTCTAGTAAACGATTTCAGTATCCACGTGGGCACCGTTAACGGCTCGGGCTCGCAGTCTTCGAACAATGTTTTGATGCGATCGATTTTTCGGATGGGGATTCCTGTCAGTGGCAAAAATTTGTTTCCGTCCAATATTCAAGGCTTGCCGACTTGGTTTACGATTCGGGTGAATCAAGAAGGTTGGACGGCTCGTCGAGTAGAAACCGAAATCGTCGTGTGTATGAATGACGGAACCTATGTCGATGATGTCAAAGCGGCGCCACCGGGAGCGATGATCATTCATCATGATCATATGAATGTGACAGCGATTCGTTCGGATGTGACTTCGATCTCGGTTCCTTTCAATAAAATTATTGCAGAGGCTTGCCCAGATCCTCGGCTAAGAAAGCTCGCGATCAATATGGTCTATGTCGGAGTTGTCGCAGAATTTCTGAAGATCACTCCGGAGGCCTTAGAGCTCGCCATGGCTCAGCAGTTCAAGTCTAAGCAAAAAGTGATCGAGCTCAATCGATCCGCTCTCGAAGCGGGACGAAAGTTTGTTCGCGAACAATTGACGGCCATTCAGTGCCCCTATCGTGTGGAGTCAATGAATAAGACTCAAGGAAAAATCCTCATCGAAGGGAACGCGGCAGCCGCATTGGGAAGTGTTTTTGCAGGTTGTAGTTTTGTGAGTTGGTATCCGATTACACCTTCGACAAGTGTGATCGATTATTTTACGGAGTACTGCGAAAAATATCGCAAGGATCCAAAAACGGGCAAAAATAATTTTGCAATTGTGCAAGCAGAGGACGAACTCGCTGCCATTGGTATGGTGATGGGTGCTTCTTGGGCCGGCGCTCGCGCGATGACCGCGACATCAGGTCCGGGAATTTCGCTCATGGCGGAGTTTACCGGGTTTGGATATTTTGCCGAAGTTCCTGCGGTGATTTGGGATATTCAGCGCATCGGACCTTCAACGGGACTTCCTACGCGAACATCCCAGGGAGATCTTTTGTTCGCGGCGTTTTTGGGGCACGGAGATACCAAGAATATTTGTTTGCTGCCGGGAACAGTTGAAGAATGTTTTGAAATGGCAGGTGAGGCTTTTAATCTGGCAGAAAGATTTCAGACTCCTGTCTTTGTGTTAAGTGATTTGGACCTGGGGATGAATTTTTGGATGGCGGATCCGTTTAAGTATCCCGAAAAGGCCTGGGATCGTGGGCGAGTTTTGACTGATAAGGATGTCGAGGAGCTCGCTAAGTTTGAACGCTATGGAGATCCTGATGGAAACGGAATTCCGTATCGCACTCTTCCAGGAATTAAGGACCGTCGGGGTGTGTTTTTTACGCGTGGCTCAGGCCACAACGCAAAGGCGCAGTACACCGAGAAGGGGCCTGACTATGTTCAGGCAATGAATCGCCTCAACAAAAAATTTAATACTGCGAGAGAGTTTGTTCCCGCTCCCATTGTTACTGGCTCTGGCAAAAATTCCATAGGACTGGTGGCGTATGGATCCTCGCAGGACTGCATGCGCGAAGTCGTGCATTTGCTCAAAAAGGAAAGCGGGCTCGAAGTGGATTATCTTCGAGTGCGTGCGTTTCCTTTTCATCAAGATATTTTGAGTTTTGTAAAAACGCATTCGCAAATCATCGTCGTGGAACAAAATCGAGATGCTCAGCTTTTGTCTCTCCTCAAACTGGAGTCCGAACTCAGTACGGAGATAAATAAAATTCAATCTGTTCTCAACTACGATGGACTTTCGCTCGATGCCCCTTCCATCAAAAACCGGATCCTCGAAGTTTTGCGTGAAAGAAAGGCGGCTTAAATGTCTGTTCCTGAATCAAAATTGAATCCGATGATCACTCCCAATCAAGTGGGAATGACCAAGAAAGAGTATCAGGGATCTGCTTCGACACTGTGTACGGGATGTGGGCATGACTCTGTGACGATTCATATCATCTCAGCGTTTTATGATTTAAATATTGAGCCGCATCGAGTGGCAAAGTTTAGCGGGATTGGATGTTCGAGCAAAACCCCTGCCTATTTTTTGGCGGGTGCTCATGGCTTTAACGCCGTTCATGGTCGTATGCCGTCAGTCGCTACGGGGGCGTCACTTGCCAATCGTTCTCTGGTGAATATCGCTGTGAGTGGTGATGGGGATACAGCGAGCATTGGCATGGGGCAGTTTGTTCACTGCATGCGACGAAATATTCAGCTCCTTTATATCGTTGAGAACAACGGAGTCTATGGTCTGACGAAGGGGCAGTTTTCTGCAACGTCCGATAAAGGCAGTGCACTCAAAAAGGGCTCAGTTAATCCGCTCGAAGGTATTGATCTTTGTTTGATGGCGCTTGAGCTGGGCTCTGGATATGTCGCGAGGAGTTTTTCGGGAGATGCGAAGCAGATGGTTCCACTTTTAAAGGGAGGCCTTGCTCATCGTGGAACCGCGTTTGTGGATGTCATCAGTCCGTGCATTACCTTTAACAATCATGAGGGATCTACAAAGTCATACAAGTTTGTAAAAGATCATGACGAAGTCTTGCATGAGATAGGATTCGTCCCTTCGTTTACTCCTATCGATGTGGACTACGAACAAGGGACCTCTCAAGTTGTGACATTTCCGGATGGAGCAAAGATTACACTCAAAAAGCTGGCGAGAGATTATGATCCCACCAACAAAAAGGCGGCGCTCGATGTTTTGCATGAAGCGCACGGAAAGGGCCAACTGCTCACAGGTCTCTTTTATGTGAATCCCGATACGGTTCCTTTTGCCGATGTCGAAGAGCTCTGTGAAACTCCATTGGTGTCTTTGACGGTGGATCAGTTGAAGCCTGCTCGGTCAGCGTTGACAGAGGTCATGGAAAGTTTGATGTAACGCAATGCGCTAGGATCGTTGGCATAACACATTGCACTGTGGGTAAATCCCCACATTTTACCCTTGAATCTCCACTTCATTCCTGTTTCAGAGGCGGCACAATCCTTGCTCTAGATACCATTATGATGGTCCTAAATCGTTTGACGCAGAGTTATAAACATACGTTGTTGATAACCTGTGGATGGGGGAGAACGCAATGCATCCAGAGCATGTAAAACAAGAAATATTTATAAATAAACAAAATAAGATTGATAGCTCCTCGATGCAGCAGTGGCAGGAAGAGGTCCTACCAATATTGTTTACCTTGCAGGTTCTGAGTGGATCGCAGCGAATATGTGACGAAGAACGCGCGTTACTCGACGAAGTAATCGTGCGACTGAGAAGACTTGCTGAACAATTATGATTCGAGAATCTCGAGAGATTCGTTGGTCTGCGTGCAGTACGTGTTTTTTCCGGATCGCTTCGCATCGTAGAGAGCTGCATCAGCTCTCTCTAGCCAGTCACGCGCAGACTCTGCCTTGTCAAGTTGCGCGACGCCTACAGAAACAGTGATTCGTGTCTCGCTGTCGAGAGGGGTTTTGCGAAGAGCGTCGATCAAGTTTTGTGCAATGCGAGCTGCTTCTTTGAGCTGCACGCTCGGGAGGATGACAAGGAATTCATCACCTCCTGTGCGAATGATTTTATCCGATCGTCTAAAAAATGATCTCAGAAACAACCCAAAAGAACGTAGGACGGTGTCTCCAAAAATATGGCCTCGTGAATCGTTGAGTTCCTTGAATCCATCCAAATCAATCGCGAGCAAACTCGCGCCTTCTGATTTAAGCCAGCGCAAGTTTTTGGAATCCAAAAAATGATGAAGATAAAATCTATTGAGAGTCTTGGTCAGTGGGTCTGTAATGATTTGCTGTTCTAAAATTTCATTCTTTTCGAGGAGTGCGGATTTTGTATGAGTCAGTTCCTGCTCTCGGATGATTTCAAGGGTGAGGTCATGAAGAAGCACGAGATATCCATTTTTTTCAGTCAACGGACTGCAGGAGTACGAAACATATCGGAAGGCTTCGGAACTCATTTGGACTTTGATTTTTCCTCGCGAAGGATCACTCCGCCTCAGCGAGAGCGGTGACAAAGCAAGAGAGCCTTCGAGGCTCGTGATTTGAAAGGGAAGTGATCCCTCATCAAAAAGGTTTTTGTGGATCAACTCATTGACGGGAACATTAAAGAGGAGGCTGGCGGAAGTATTGAGGTCGAGAATCTCTCCCGTATCAGTGAGGATGAGGGCGGGTTCCGCACTCTCATGAATCCAGCTCATCGTGGCAGAGGGACCCTGTACTTGGAGGGGGATCTCCTGAGACTTTTTCCTCAAGAAAATCAGGCCGACCAGAAAGAGGCCGACGGCCAGCAGGAGATAGTTAAATATAAAGCTCCCCATTTCTAAGAGCATAAGACGGGGGGATTCCTCATAAATGAGAGAAGCATGGGGAGACACTAAAGCCTTTTCGCTAAAGATCTCAAAGGGTGAAGGGCGAATATCCACGGGGTCACCCTTGGCAATATGTGGATCAGAAGCGGCGAGAATTCTTTGATCGGCCCCCTCGGTCAGTACAATCCGTGAGACCCCTGTCAGAAAGAGCTGGTGATGCAGGTTTTTGAGGACCTGTCTCAGTTGACTATCGGCTTCAGTTTGAGAATTCTTAGTCTGAATAGACACTGAAACGAGGTCAGAAGGGATGAGAAGACTGAGCGAAGTTGCTGACTGATCAACACTGAGTTTAGAACGACGATAGAGAGACCGCAGGTCTTGGGAGATAAGATAGAGCCCAAGACCAACGATGAGAACCGATGAAAACCATGCCTGCTTTGGAATTCGAATACCCAACACCCTCTCCTGCTCAAGAAAGCCGGATTCAGACTATAGGACGCGAAATCTTTGAGTCTAGTCGTTTGAGTCTTTGGCAAAAGAATTTCTGGTACAACAAGATATTAGAACTCTCCACTTCTGATCCACGAGTGAAGACCCAGCTCTTTCGGTTTGTGGATGTTTTACCTGTCCTCAAGACAGTGTCCCAAAAGAGAGAGCATTTGCTCGAATATTTAAGCCCACCTGCCGGCTCGAAGGAGTCATGGCCGCTCGTCTTACAACTCGTCACGGCCGCGCTCAAATTGCCGTTTTTAGATCGCGCCGTCGTGGCCTTGGCCGATTACCAGGTGAGACAGATGGCGAAGAATTTTATTATTGGGCATCATTTGGATTCTGCGCTTCCCCAGCTCATGAAGGCTCGGCGACAGGGTTTGGCATTCACTCTCGATATTTTGGGGGAAACGGTTTTTTCGGATGCCGATGCTCAGTACTACCTCAAACTCTACGATCAATTGATTCGTGGCCTGGGAGATTTGGCAAAGACTTGGACCCCCATAGCTCAGCTCGATCAGTCCGCTTTGGGTCCCATTCCTGCGGTCAATATTTCACTCAAGGTTTCTGCGCTCGACTGTCATATCGACCCTATGGCGCATGAGAGTAGTATTCGACGATTACAGAATCGCATCGAACCTCTGATGCGGCTCGCGATGCAAAAAAATGTCTTTATTAACTTTGATATGGAGCAGTTTGCGTTGCGGGATCTGACGCGTGAGCTCTTTAAGCGGATTCTTTCTCAAGACGAATTCAGATCGTATCGACATTTTGGTACGGTGGTGCAGGCCTATCAGACCACCTCACTCGATGATGTTCATGATTGGATCGAATTTGCGCGTTGGCGAAAGACGCCTCTGACGATTCGCCTCGTGAAAGGGGCTTACTGGGACTACGAAGTGATCGTGGCTGGACAGAATGCGTGGACTCCACCGGTCTTTATGAAAAAAGCAGATTCGGATGCCAACTATGAAGAATGCACCCGCGCGTTGCTCGATGCGTATCCGCATATCGAACTCGCGATAGGATCTCATAACGTTCGTTCGATCTCGCACGCTCTCGCCTATGCCGAAGATCGCGGCCTTCCTCCAAACGCTCTTGAGTTTCAGATGCTGTTTGGGATGGCAGATCCCTTTAAGGCGGCACTTGTAAAGCGAGGACTCAGAGTTCGAGAGTACGATCCGGTTGGAGAGATGTTGCCTGGCTTGAGTTATTTGGTGCGGCGGTTGCTCGAGAATTCAGCGAATGATTCATTTTTAAAACAAAGCTTCATGGATAAGACCGGTGTTCGTGAGCTTTTGCAATCACCTCGGAGGATTACGACATGATGCTCTCTCCCTTTAAGAACGCTCCTTATCTCAACTTTGCTCTTCCTGCAGATCGCAAGCGAATGCAGGATGCGCTTCAAAAAGTAAAAGGAGAGTTGGGCCGTACCTATGCCTTGCATACGGCACGAGTGATTTCGAATTCTTCGAAGCCACTACTCAAGAGTACGAATCCCGCAAATCCTCAGCAAGTGATTGGGTATGTGGAACAGGCAGGAAAAGCCGAAGCCGAACTCGCACTAAAGACTGTCCATGCAGGATCGATCGAATGGAAGCGAACGACTCCTCAATTGCGAATTCAACTTCTTGAAAAACTGGCCGATTGGATGGAAGCACGTCGGGACGAACTCTCGGCGTTGATGGTATTGGAAGTCGGAAAGAGCTGGCGCGAAGCGGATGCAGATACATGTGAGGCGATTGATTTTTGTCGGTTTTATTCGCGTGAAATGAACCGACTCTCAGAAACTCGGATCACTCAAGTCGTTCCCGGAGAGAATGATACTTTGTCGTACTATCCTCGCGGTGTGAACTTAGTGATTGCTCCGTGGAATTTTCCGCTCGCGATTTTGGCAGGCATGGCAGTGGCTTCACTGGTAACGGGCAACACATGCATCATTAAACCCGCGGAGCAGTCGATTATTATTGCGGCTAAGCTGGCCGAAGGCTTGCGCGAAGTGGGATTTCCGGATTCTTCGTATTATTTTTTGCCAGGAGTGGGTGAAGAAATCGGACCGATGCTGGTTGAGGACCCTCGAGTGGATATGATTGTTTTTACAGGCTCCGCAGATGTGGGATTTAAGATTATTGAGACTGCGTCCAGGAGACCTACTCCGAATCAGCGAGGAGTCAAAAAAGTAGTAGCCGAAATGGGTGGCAAGAACGCTCTCATTATTGATGAAGACGCGGATTTGGATGAAGCTTTGACGGGGGCCATTCACTCCGCGTTTGGATTTCAGGGACAAAAGTGTAGTGCTCTCAGCCGACTCCTCGTGCATGACTCAGTTTACGATGGGTTTGTGGCGCGATTTTGTGAAGCTGCTCGAGGCCTCAAAGTGGGAAATCCCGAGAACCCAGAGTTTCAGATGGGCCCCGTGGTCGATGAAGAAGCACAGCAAAGAATTTTGAAAACCATTTCGGAGGGCAAATCACGTTTGAAAGTCTTGGCCGAAGTAAAAGACATTCCGAAAGAGGGAAGTTATGTTCCTCCCACGATTTTTGAAGTGGAAGATATTCAGGATCCGATATTTCAAAAAGAAATCTTCGGGCCCGTGATTGCGATTAAACGAATCAAGAGTGTGGAAGAAGGAGTAAAGCTCGCCAATTCTGTTCCTTATGCACTGACGGGCGGAGTTTACTCACGAAGCCCCAAGCATATTGATTACGTCAAAGCGGAGATGGAGGTCGGAAATCTCTATATCAATCGCGCAATCACCGGGGCGATTGTGGAGCGCCATCCTTTTGGAGGATTCAAGCACTCTGGATGTGGGTCCAAAGCGGGTGGAACGGACTATTTGTTGCAATTCATGGAGCCACGTACTCATTCCGAAAATACTGTCAGACGGGGATTTGCCGCTTAACTGGCGATCTTCAAAATTCCCATGGCGAGTGTCAGGACTGCAAAAGTGATTTTGAGCTTATGGCCCTGAATCTTGATTTTTTTGCTCATGGATGCCCCAAGGGCTGTCCCTATGACGAGGACGAATGCGTGTACGGGTGAAAGTGCGTGAAAGGCTTCTTTGCGCTCGACGTAAAACACGCTCAGAGCAGCAACAGCGGAAATCAGAATGAGTGGAAAATTTAATCGAGTGGATTCGTAGATCGGGATTCGAAACATTTTGTGAAGTACGGGCACATTAAAGATCCCTCCACCCAATCCAAGTAGGCCCCCCAAACTTCCCGAAGCCAAAAAAAACAAGTAAGAGACTTTATGTGGTTGATGACTTCCACTCGCTGGGCCAGCTTCCCAGTGACGATCGGCATACATATAAATGGCGAGAGAGATGAGGACGACTCCCAAAAGATTGTTCAAAAAATCTGAAGAGAGTTTGACTCCCAAAACAGCGGCTCCTGCGGCTCCGATGGCCACCAAGATCAACAAGGGACGCAAAAGAGGGGCATGATTCTGAATGAGATGACGATTTTGAAAGCTCTGCTGAAGTCCCGCCCACGTCAAACAAATCAAAGAGAAAATGACGGCATCTTTGATATCCATCTGCATCTGAATCGTCAGTAGCGGGACAAGGATGAATCCGCCTCCCAGCCCCACAAGGCCACCTAAAAAACTTGCCAGCGCTCCCACTCCTACAAATGCGATGAGTTCAAACATGCTGGGGGCTGCCTCCAAAACATTCTAGGAGTTTTTCAAGTGCCATTCCCCGAGAGCCCTTAAGTAAAAAATTGTCTTCGGGTCTGAGAGAAGTGCGAAGATGAGTCTTAAGATCTTCTAAATCGATAAAACTTTTTATTTTACGGGACTGTTCCGCCGAGAGGAGGGCTTGAGATGATTGCAGAGTTTTTTCGAACTTCGGGCCAAAGAGGACAATCTCATCAACGTCAGAAACAAGAGCGAGATTAAAAATTCGGTGATGAGATTTTTCGGAAGCGGCTCCCAAATCGAGCATATCTCCTAAAATGAGTTTTTGATGACATCCGTCAGAAAGTTCTAAAAAAGCCTGAATCGCCAGCGCCATGGAATCAGGATTGGCATTGTAACAATCATCTAAAACCCTGACTCCGCGATCATAGGACATCCAAACGCCTCGATGAGCTTCGCCTCTAAACAGAGCACTGCTCAATTTGAGCATTTTAATCTGATCCAGTTGCAGATCGGGAACCAAGAGTCTCAAGCTGGTGAGAGCGGCCAAAAGATTTTGTGCATTGTGTTTACCCGCGAGAGGATTGGTAAACTCGTATCCAAAAGCATGAAGCTGATTGGGGCGCTCGTAGAGGCCTTCAATATCAGCGGATGAATCGAGAGAATAGGTCAGTGTGTTTTTGGGGAGTTCGGACTTTTTGACCCATTCACAATCCAAATTGGCTGCAAAAAGGCCTTGAGACTTTTTGAGGTAACTCAGCAGCTTGAGCTCCTCTTGCGCAACGAGCTCTATCGTTTTGAGATGGTTGAGGTGCTCCTCGCCTATACTTGTGATGACTCCACCGTCTGGCTCAACGACTTCTAGATGCTTATCCATCCATCCTGGTTCATCGATTCCAATCTCAATAACGGCGAACTTTTCTTTTTTGATTTGCAAGAGGCTGAGCGCAATTCCGAGGATACTGTTGTTGGACTTTTGAGTTTTAAAAACATTTTCAGGCCCTGCAATTTGAGAAAGCAAAAAGGCGATCCATTCCTTCGTCGTCGTCTTGCCGTTACTTCCGGCCACCGCAAAGATCGTCGCCTTTAGCCGACGACGATGGGCTTGAGCAATCTGACGTAAGGCCTGGACCGTATTGGGCACTTCAAAAATGGTGAAATTCTTGGGAAGCTTTTCTCTCTCCTTAAAGGCCTTTTGGGAGACAATGGCGCCTTTTGCCCCACGCTTGTGAGCCTCTAAGACGAAGTCGTGGCCTTCAAACTTTTCTCCCGAAACAGCGGCAAAAAGGTCTCCCGATTGGAGACTTCTTGTATCCGTCCAAATCCTCTTGAATTCACCCGACCTATCCGTACGGATTTTAAGGGCTTTTGCTACAAATTCGACCTTGAACATACCGGCTTTCGTTGATACCGACAGCTTACAGCCTGAGAGTCATTGATGAAAGCAAGAGATAGAGTCTTTGCCCTCCTTTTATTGAGCCTAAGTGTTGGTTCTGCCGGGGCAACTTTTGCTGACGATGTGGGGGAACTGACTCAAGAAGTCCTCGCCGCAAGATTGATCGATCAAATGACAGAAAAGTGGCCGCAAGGAAAGGGTTGGGCGCTTCAGACCCTGCTCAATGAGTACGCCGAAAAAGGAATTGCGATCGATCAAGTGAAAGCGACCCTTGCGGTCCCAGCGACGCCGGCCGAGCTTCAATTTGCAAATCAAGTTCTTCAGGAAAGTGGGTTTAAGGGTGTGGTTTTGGTGTCGGCCTCCGAAACATTGTCGGCAAGGGATACACATGATTTATCCGCGCAGAATTTGCGCAAACTCACACCTGTCTTTGTGTTTTCGGCGGCCTTGATTTTTGGAATCATGCAGGTGGCCTTGCAAAGAGCCCATTCACCCGAGCCACCTCTTTCGAAATTTAAGATCGAATTGATCCCGCATTTTGCATTTGCCACATCGATCACGCTTTTGGAGTGGCACTATATTTATGCACGAGATTTTTGGAATCGCATTTTTGAAAAGCGAGGTCTTTGGGTTCAGCATGTGCGCGAAGCTCTGACTCCGACGGTGAGTGTTTTGGCAGCGTCTGTCGTCGCCTCATTTCCAGGTCTCAAAGCCTCGTATGATGGATTTGATCCCCTTCAGTTAAGCTTGGTCGGCGTACTCTCTGCTTTTGGTTTGGCGAGTTCGGCACTCATTGCAGATTTTGCAAAGCAGGGTCGCTGGACTCTCGATGAGGCGGATCGAATGGAGGCAAATTATTCGGTCACTCATCGCATTTTGAGAGTGATGGCTCTTGTGCCGTTTTTGCATGGAACGGGTCTAGTTCTTGAGGCACTCGTCGCGCTCTCGACGACGGGTCGACTCGCTCTTCAAAAGAGATACTTTGCTCCTTTGTTTAGGCAAAGAATTCAAAGCCATCCGAAGACTTTTTGCAGTCGTGCTTTAGGTTGGCTTATTCACTAAGCGGTTTCGCTGTTCCTTTTAATCGAACAAGTAAAAATCGAGAGGGGAGGCTCTTTGAGTCGATGATTTCAAAATTTTCGAGGGCTTTGATTTTGAGAGTCGAAGTCTTGACCTCTTTGCCTCGATACAGAACAAGATGCGCCAAAAAAGTTTTATTGATGGCTTCGGCGGGCAATTTTTTATTTTTCTTTTGAATTGTTTCTTCCCAGATTTTTTTGACATGAGGGATATCAATCAGAATCCACGAGAGATTCTCATCTCTCATGAACTTGATCCAGGAATCCTCTGTTTGGGTGAAGTGGAGTTGGGGATTGACGACAATTGGCGCCTTCACGAATGTGCCAGCGAGTTGAAGTCCGTTTCCAATAATCATAGATCCCCCCTCGCGTGTACTGAGGTCTTTAACAGCCGAGCCCCAGTTGGGATCCAGTTGCGGCTCTGTCTTATAAGAAGAAACGAGCCATCCTCCAATAATGAGGGCTGAGATAAAGGTCGAAGACAAAAACAGAGCTTTGGCTGCAGTGACGAGGTCTTTGGATAGACTTTCCACCAAAATCCAAAGAAGACTCAAAACGAGCCAAATCATAAGGACCCCGTTTGCCCAATCCAAATTATTAAAGAGGAGAGGGGAGAGCGAAAACGTGGCGAGCCCGAGCCAAAGACTAGAATCCCAAGGACGACAGTAAGCGTTCAGGCCAACAAGAGCTGCGTTAATAAAGGCGATCCAATAATAGGGAGAAGGCCCGAGGCTTGCCTGTCCAATACTTGAGTTTCGCAAAGTGATCAAAACCCACACACTCAAGGCGAGGAGCCCCAGTGTTTCTAATACAAATCGAGTTTTCTCGAGTCTTTGGCGTCGCGACGGGCTGAGACGTTGAATGAGAGAAAAGTGAATCGATTCGGAGACGCTTAAGCTAAACGCCATCCAAAACAAAAGTGGTCTCAAACTGCCGATCGGCAGTGAAAGTAAAGTGCCGATCGTCAAAAAGAGCCATCGCTTGAAAGGACGGCTCTGCTTAAAGAGTGGCGTTAAAAAGATGAGGCTCGTTGCGATTCCGAGGATGGAATAGGGCGAGCCTCCCGGAATACCTGAGGGGAGCAAGATGCAAGCGATGGCAAACGCGCTAAAGAGTGCAAACATTTTTGATCCAGGAAAGACTTGCGTCGCCCACAAAAACGAAACCAAGAAGAAGAAAGTCGGGCTAAATGTAATGCCACTCAAATAAGTTCCCAAAAGGCTACTGGGTAAAACAAATCGAGAGCCCGAAAGGAGTGCTTCGAGCATGCCAAAAGCATCTAATGAATGAGGAAACACGAGCCATCCGGAAGAAAACGCCCAAAAATCTCTCTGAAACCAAAAAATCAAACTGAGCAAAATGAGGCTCAAGAGGGGGGCACTCAATGCGGAGAGCAATAGGAGGGCCGAGTTTGTCTTCTTTGCCTTGTTCAGGCTCATTATTTCCTATTACAACTTCTTTGCGTCTTGATGGCGAGCTTTGGTTTTAGCTACGCTTAGATTCGTGAATGTCATTGAAGTCGAGGGGCTGACTAAAGATTATCGGCAGCATTTTTGGACGCCACTCAGGCGAGTCCTTGATCACGTCAGTTTTTCGGTAGAGCAGGGCGAAATTTTTGGATTCCTGGGGCCCAATGGCGCAGGAAAGAGTACGACCATCAAAATCCTTTTTGAAATTATCTATCCGACGAGTGGAACCGCTCGAGTCTTAGGGCGTCCCTTAGGAGATCGAGATATCAAAAGCCGCGTCGGTTTTTTACCGGAGAATCCCTATTTTCATGACTATATGAAAGCGCGGGAGTTTTTGGAGTTTCATGGCGGACTCCTAGGGATGGACTCTCAAAAGCTCAAATCTCGAATCCCCGAAGTATTGGAGATCGTCGGCATGCGGGGGACGGCGGAGATGAGTCTCAGGAGTTTTTCAAAAGGGATGCTTCAACGAATCGGTCTCGCACAGGCCATCATCCACGATCCAGATTTGGTGATTCTGGATGAACCTATGACGGGATTAGATCCCATGGGGCGGCGTGAGGTGAGAGATATCATGCTGCATCTGAGGGATCAAAAAAAGACGATATTCTTTTCGACTCATATTTTGAGTGATGTGGAGTCGATTTGTCGGCGGGCGGTGATATTGAACAAGGGAAAACTCATCTCCTGTGGATTCCTTGAAGATCTGATCTCAGTGGAAGTTCGTGCAGTTGATCTCATTTGGCATCAGGCGAGTAGCGAACTCAAAACAATGATGAGCCAGGTAGATTCGAGATCTGTGGTCGCTCAAGAACGAGTATTTTCTACCATCGAAAAGTCTTCTGACGAATCAGCTGATGAGTTTCAGGCCCGCATTCAATCTATTGTGGAGAAGGGCCAAAAACTGAAAGGGCAGCTCCATACGTTGAGCCCCAAAAAAGAAACTCTGGAAGATGTCTTTGTACGGCAAGTAGGAAGAATGGAGTCACGAGTCTAATGGGAGGATTTTATAGACATCCGACGTTGATGATTGCTCGAATGACGTTCTTAGAAGCTCGTCACAATAAAGTGCTTCATATTGCAGGTCTATTTGCAGCGGCATTGATTTTTTTCTCTTTGTTTATGGGGCAAGTGAGCCTCTTTCAAAATGAAAAAGTTGTCAAAGATGCGGGCTTAGCTTGTATTTCGTTTTTGGGAGTTTTTATCGCGATCTTTTTGGGAGTGAATTCTCTTTATCAGGATCTCGAAAAGCGAACGATCTACACGATTATTTCAAAGCCGATCACGCGCCCCGAAATCATGTTCGGAAAGTTTGTAGGCATGTGTTTTGTTTTGACGGCGGTCGTGGTGTCGATGACGATTTATCTTTATTTGATTACGAGCTTTATGGAGTCCAAGGTGGATTGGTATTTGCTCCCCGCCATTGGATTGATGCTGATTGAACTCTTTGTGGTTGCCGCGATTGCGGTGTTTTTTTCGAGTTTTTCTTCCCCGTTTTTGAGTGGATTTTTTTCGGCCGGGGTTTTTTTGGTGGGGCGGCTTGCGTATGAATTGGGACAGTTTGGAGAGCGAAGTCGCAACGAGGTTTTTAGATTTTTTGCGACAGGTGTGCGAAAGGTATTGGACTTCGAAGGGTTCAATTTGAGAACTCACGCCGTTCATAAGCTACCGATTTACGTAGAGGACTTTTGGTATCCTGCGGCTTATGGATTTTTTTTGATTCTGCTTTTGCTTTTGGCCTCTTACTTTGTTTTTTCGCGTAGGGACTTTAAATGAATTTGAGTTTTTGGACTCAGGCCATTTTTGTAGGACTCATCGGTCTTTGCTTCGGAAGTTTTTTGAATGTTGTCGTCATTCGGCTTCCTCGAGGGCGATCTTTGATCAAGCCGAGCTCTCGTTGCGGATTTTGTCGGTCTCGGATTTCGACGTTTTCTAATCTTCCGCTTTTGGGGTTTTTGTTTTCGGCGGGGATGTGTCGCAAATGCGGTCATCCCTATTCGAGCCGATATTTTTTTGTGGAGCTCTTGATGGGCTTATTAGCCTTGGCGACTTGGGATGTCTTTGGATGGAATTCGACTTTCTTTTTGGTGCTGAGCTTTGTGGGACTTCTCGTGGCGATCTCCTTTATTGATATGGAGCTCAGATTGATTCCAGATTTTTTGAGTCTCGGGGGGTGGGCGGTGGCCCTCATGGTGGCAGCACTAGGACTCAGCGGATTTCCTCTCTTTGATCGCTCCTTGATGGGTCCACAGATGCCGCTCTTTTTTCAGAGCGCTCTTTCTTCCATCTTTGGATATGGATTGTTTTGGACGCTGAGTCGATTTTATGCCTTTGCTCGAAAAGAGGAAGGCTTGGGCGGAGGAGACGTCAAGCTGATGGGGCTTGTGGGGGCCGTGCTCGGAATACCAGGAGTGGTTTCTACAACTTTGATTGGATCCATTTTAGCGCTCGCTGTCGGAGGCGTGGCGATTTTGTTTCAGCGTAAGACTAAGCACTTCCCGATTCCCTTTGGTCCAGCTCTCGCCATAGGGGCGCTCGTCACTACCTTTGGATTGGATCGGTGGATATGGCCTTGAAGTCGCGATCTCTTCGAAACGATCTCCTCTTTGATCTCAGTTTACTGACTCTTTGCGCACTTTTATTGAGCGAAGCGATATTCATTGTGATCTTGCGCCAAGATTTGCCCGAGCAAATGGCTCATTTTGCGCCTTCTTATCTTCCTGGTGTTCATCGTCGGTTGATGGATGAGTTTAAAAAGGGTTCCTCGGAAGATGATCTTCAAGCCTTGCTCGCAAGAATTTCACCATCCACAGATTTGAAGCTCTCACTTTCGGAGACGCCAACGAGCGAAGAGTTTGTCACTCAAACGTCAAAGATACTGGGATTGATTCCTTATACTCAAGGGATCCAGTGGACGCAGCCCTTGGGGGACGGACGATTTGTCCAATACAAGTGGTCACTTGATTCTATTCAAAGTTTGCTGACTCAGTTTAAGTATCGAGTTTTCTTTTTAACACTGCTCATTGAAGTCTTCCTGGTTTTCTTAGCTTATTTTTTGCTCTTTCGGCGCAACGTATTGCTTCCAATTGGAGAGCTGTCACGAGTCTCTCGTGATTTTTTGGAAGGCCGCTGGTCCTCGCGTTTTGATACCAACCGAAAGGATGAACTCGGACATATTGGTGAGGCGCTCAACGAAATGGCGCAAAAAATTCAGGAGAAAGAAAAAAAGCTCTTTTTGACGATCGAATCACTCCGAGCCGCCAATGAAGAACTCGAGATGAGGCAGAATGAACAGCTTCAGATTGAAAAACTCGCCTCGATTGGCCGATTGGCGGCGGGTGTGGCCCACGAAGTCGGTAATCCTCTAGGAGCGGTGTCGGGATATGTGGATATTCTTCGTCGGTCTCTGAAGAAAATGTCCAATGCCAGTCCTGAGGATATTGAGCTTTGTGATCGCATCGAAGCAGAGACTAATCGAATCAGTAAGATCATTCGTGCCCTTTTGCAGCAGGCCAAGCCCACTCGAGAGCGACTCAAATCTGTGCAGCTCAAGGGACTGCTGGTCCGTTGCGTGAATTTGGCGCAGATTCCCACTCATATTGATGTGTCATATGAGTTTGAAGACGAATCTGCCGAAGCTTGGGCAGAAGAAGATCAGCTTGTTCAGATTTTTTTGAATCTCATCATGAACGCGCGGCATGCGATCGAAGCAAAGAAAGATCGCCGAGAGCCCGGAACTCTCAAAGTAAAATGTGCGTTGAGAAAATTACCATTGTATCGCTCGGGGACGGAAAGTTCTGATTATGATACTTCGGTGGTTCGAGCGCTCAAGCCTGAGGTCTACTGGGTGGTCACGATTGAAGACAATGGAATCGGAATTAGCGAAGAAGATCAGAAAAAACTCTTTGAACCTTTCTTTTCGACGAAGGCCCCAGGAAAGGGAACGGGCTTAGGCTTGTACGTCACCAAGAGCATCGTCGAAAGTTTTCGGGGAGCGATTGTTGTCCGCAGTGCCGCTGGATTTGGCGCGGCGTTCTCGATATTTCTGCCCCGCTCCAGGCCCAATGATGGCATAAGCTATTGATATTCTGGAGCTTTGAGGCCCCCCCGTTGTCTTACGCAAAGCGTTACTATAAACTAATTTCAGCGTTACTCCATTCATACGCAGAATTTTCGGTTCGTAATTGAGGGTGAGGAGGAATCGGATGTCGTTAGTCTCGTTTGCTTCAGAGAAAAAAAAGGTCCTTATTGTGGATGATGAACCTGGCATGCGCCATATGCTGACGGTTCTTCTGGAGCGTGAAGGCTATGCGATTGATGCCGCTCAAAACGGTCGTGAAGGCCTCGATAAAATTAAATCCAATATCTACGATCTAGTTCTTTGCGACATTCGCATGCCTGAAATGGATGGGCTGAGCTTTTTGGAATCCACAAAAACTCTGAACAAGGGCCTGCCAGTCATTATGATGTCTGCGTTTGGTAATGTAGACACGGCAATCGAAGCCATGAAAAAGGGCGCCTATGACTATGTCAGCAAACCTTTTAAGGCCGATGAAATTTTATTGAGACTCCAGCGATTGACTCAGCAAGAAACTCTTTTGCATGAGAACCAATCTCTCAAGCGAGTACTTCATCAAGAAACGAGCTTTAGTAACATCATTGCTCGCTCACCTCGAATGCTTGAGATTTTTGATACCATCCGAAAAATCGCTGACTACAAAACCACCGTACTCATCACGGGAGAGTCGGGTTCGGGTAAAGAACTCATTGCGCGCGCGATTCATTTTAATTCGCCTCGGGCCAATAAACCTTTTATCGCTATCAACTGTAGCGCAATTCCTGAGAACCTCTTGGAGAGTGAACTCTTTGGATATGTTCGAGGAGCGTTCACGGGAGCCAATAAAGATAAAAAAGGTCTCTTTGAAGAAGCCTCCGGTGGGACTTTGTTTTTGGATGAAGTGGGGGATTTACCCTTAGCGCTTCAGGTCAAACTCTTGCGTGCGATTCAAGAGGAAGAAATTCGTCGTGTGGGCGCCAATAGCTCAATCAAAATTGATGTGCGCTTGATCGCGGCGACGCTCAAAAATCTGGGTGAAGAAATCAAACGAGGAGGTTTTAGAGAGGATCTTTATTACCGCCTCAATGTGTTGCCGATTCATTTGCCTTCGTTGCGAGAGCGCAAAGAAGACATTCCACTTCTCGTGGATACCTTTATCAAAAAGTTCAACAAAGAGATGGAAAAGAATGTTGAAAAGGCCACAGCCGAAACCTTGCAGCACTTTTCGGATTATTCATGGCCCGGAAATGTTCGGGAACTTGAAAACACCATCGAGCGATCGATGGTGCTCGAATCCTCTCGAGAGCTGCGACCCGAAAGTTTGCCGGACAATGTCCGCAATGTCGAAATCAACCCCGCCATCAAAGCGGCGGCGAGTGAGCTCTCGATCAAAAAAATGATGGTGATTATGGAGCAGGAGCTCATCAAAAAGGCTCTCGAGAAGACCGGCGGCAATCGCACTTGGGCTGCCAAACTCCTCGAGATCTCTCATCGCGCTCTCCTTTATAAGATCAAACGTTATGGGCTCGAGCGCTATATGATGGATAAGGATCCAGGTCTTTCCTTCAAATAGTGACTAAATACTTGAATTTGGCGCACTTTTAGCTTCCTCATGACTCCCGTTTTCGTGGGATAATATTGAGGCATGCGTCGTCAGGACCAAGGATTCACTCTCATTGAGCTTATGATCGTTGTCGCGATTGCCGCGATTGCCACTGTCTTAGGATTTGTTTCGCTCAACTCCCGAATGAAGGCCTCGAGCCTCGAACAGGCGGCGAGTCAGTTGGAGTCAGATCTCTCTTACGCTCGATCCGCCGCATTGCTCAAAGGGTGTCGGACTCGACTGATTTTTTGCAACAATCGCGACTGTACAGCGCCCGATGTTGTGGCGAGCGGAGCGTGTCCGACAGGAGGAAGTGCTAACTGTGTACTTTCTCAATCAGGCGGGATTCCTGCTCAGTATTATGCGATTTTGAGATATTCACAAAATATATCAAATACGGACTCCTGTTTTACGAGTGAAGCAGTTGCCAATGCGCTCGATGGATTTGACTATTGGGATTTTGATCGTCGACCGCAACCGATTCCAAAGGGAGTGGCACTGATTAATATTTATTCGGGTGCGTTTGGAGATCTTTCGGATGCCGATTGGAACTCCTCTGTTTCGGGCGACGCGGGCGAATCTATTTGGTTTGATACCGAAGGTGAGCTCCATAGTCCGCTGGTGGCCAATGCTCTCGTCCCCGACACGAGTTTGGCGTACAGAATTGTGTTTCAAGCGCAGCATGAAGACTGCGTCGTGACTTCGAGCGAGAATTGTTTGGGCTTTTTGGTATCAATCCCGGTCAATGGCGGAACTGCAAAGACAACGCGTTGCAATTTGGGCACTTCTCGCACTGGTGACAACACGAACGGATGTTATCCATGATCACAGAATCAACTTCAAAGAAGTCTAAAGCCTTTACTCTCATCGAAGTCCTTGTGGCCATGCTCGTCCTCGCCATTGGCTTGTTGGGTCTTGCGGCGATCACTGTGGTTGTCCTGAAGAGCAATACAACAGCTCAGCAGATTTCTGAGGCCACGAATATTGCTTCAGCGCTCATGGAAGATTTACGCCGTACGACGACATTGCCCGATTGCGTTGCGGCCAATGCCTTGAGCTTTTCGGATTCTAACTGTGAGATTTTTACCGAGTCGGGACTCAGAAAGTCTCAGACAGAGTGGCAGGATGTGGATGATGGTTTTGCGCCTCCGGGGATCAACAACCAGACCGAGTGTGGGATTCCGAATGTGATGGGCAATCCTACCAATGCCGTCACATTTGATGCTGTCGCGGGAAATTATCTGGATCGAGAGGATTTTGATTTAGTGGCGGATGTCTGCGATGCGAGCAGTCCGCCGGCGGGTCATCCTTATATTCGCTACTATCGTACCGTGACACCAACGGGTGGGACGGGAACAGATCGACGAATCTACGTTGTTGTTCTTTGGAAGGACAAATACGGAAAATGGCGGCACGTCAAACTTGAGACTCAGCGCCTTCAATAACGCAACTCATCCACGCAGTGCGATTAATGCACCGCTCCTAAGTATTTGAAATCACTGCAAAAGTTGACCTTCTTTTCCTTGGCGCGATATCCTATGGGGGGACGAAAGTCCGGATAACCGTGAATCACTAGCCAGGGAATTAGGTGGAGACATGGCCAAAGGGATAGTTGGCTTAGACATTGGAAGTCACTCAATCAAAGTCATGGAACTCAAAGAGGGCCGTGGCGGAACATGGAAACTTTCAAAGTTCGGCCTTCATAAATTACCGCCAGAAGCCATCGTCGATGGGGCGATTATGAATTCTGCTGCTGTCGTTGAAGGAATTCGTGATCTCATCGCTCGCCACAAAATTAAAGCGCGCGAAGTCACGACGTGTATTTCGGGTCACTCCGTCATCATTAAAAAAATTGCACTCCCACAAATGTCTGAGGACGAACTTTCTGAGAGTATTCAGTGGGAAGCCGAACAGCATATTCCCTTTTCGATTAATGACGTCAATATCGACACACAGATCCTTCATAAAGGAGATGAGACCGGTCAGATGGATGTCTTACTGGTGGCGGCCAAAAAAGATGTGATTCAGGAATATACCGCCGTCATTGCTGAGGCGGGTCTTAAACCTTTGATCGTCGATGTTTCGTGCTTTGCGATTGAAAACTCCTTCGAACTCAATGATGAATCCGGCGGCGAAGTGATTGCGCTCGTCAATGTCGGCGCGAGCATTGCCAATATTTATATTATTCATAATGGCGTTTATGCCTTTGCTCGCGACGTCAATATCGGGGGCAATCAATTTACCGAAGAAATTCAGAAGCAGCTCAATGTGAGCTATGAAGAAGCCGAAGCCCTCAAGCTAGGCGGCAATATCTCGACTTCTCAGTCGACGACTGAAGCCGTCGTGCCCCAAGAAGTGGGAGCGATCTTGCGCAACACGGCCGAATCTATGGCCGTCGAAATTCAGCGAAGCATTGATTTTTATTTGGCGACTGCCGCGGGTTTGACTTTGAGTAAGGTCATCCTCAGTGGAGGCACAGCCAAAGTGGCAGCACTCAAAGATGCTCTCGAGTCCGCTCTCGGAACGACCGTCGAAGTTTCAGATCCGTTTCGTAAGCTGTCATTTAATCCAAAAGAATTTGATCCCGATTATCTGAGAGATTTAGCACCGATGAGTTCTGTTGTGACGGGACTCGCCATGAGGCGTTTGGGGGACAAGCCGCTATGATTAAGATTAACCTCCTGCCAGTTCCCAAAGTTCGCAAACAAGAGGCTCTAATTGTTCAGTCTCTCGTCGGAGTCGCTGCGCTTGTGCTGGTGGCGATGGGCTGCTTTTTTGTAGGCAAGCAAAAGCAGGAAGCGATCAATGTGGCCACGACGCGCAACTCGCAAAAAATGGCTGAGATTGAGCAACTCAAGGCTCAGGTCGGCGAAGTAGAAAAATATAAAAAGCAGATCCAAGTTCTTGAAGAGCAGTTGGGTGTGATTCGCTCTTTGGAAAAGGGTCGCTCGGGCCCAGTTAAAGTGATGGATGAACTGACAGAGATTGTTCCTCGAAAACTCTGGATCACTTCTTTTAAAGAATCGGCCAAGAAGGTTCAGATCGAAGGATTTGCGGAGAGCGGGATGATCATTGCGGACTTTTTGGATGGTCTCAAGGTTTCGCGTGCATTTGTAAATCCTGTTTTGCTCAACGTGAACTCTGCTGAGCAAGAAGGGACCCCAGTTCATAAATTTCAGATCACAATGCAGGTGAAGTACGACATTTAAGGCGGTATAGATATGTCGAAGGTTTTTGAGCGTATAAATAAAATTCCACTCGTTGTCAGAATCGTCGTCCTGATTCTGCTCGCGGGCGGGGTTGTAGCGTACTTCCACTTCACTTCTTGGAAGCCACTCGATCAAAAATTGGCGAGTCTTGATTCTGAATTTGAAACACTGGAGCGAAAGTATCGAGAGCAAAAGGCAATAGCAGATGATTTGGCGACCTTTCAGGCCAATATCAAAAAACTCGAAGAAAATCTTCGCGTCGCTTTGACTCAATTGCCTCGCGAAAAAGAGATTCCAAGTCTTTTGAGAGATATTTATCTCCTAGGCAAAAAGTCAGGCGTGGATTTTAAAACATTTCAGCCCGGTAACGAAACGCCCAAGAAGCTTTATGCTGAAGTGCCCATTAAGCTTTCTTTGACGGGAAGTTATCACGAAGTAGCCGTGTTCTTTGATCGAGTCGGAAAGCTTTCACGAATCGTAAATATTTCCGACATTAGTCTTGGTACCGCCCAAGGCAAAGATGGACGGCAGTCGCTGAGTGTGGACTGTGTAGCCACAACCTTCATGTTCTTGGGAGGTGGTTCATGATTTCCCTCTTCTTAGCTTTCAATCTCGTTTCGCAAGCAGCAGAAGCTCCCAAGGCAGCACCAGTGGAGCCCATCAATGTGCTTGAAGCTCCTGTCGCCGATCCCAATTTGTATTCTTACAATCCATTTGGAAAGCGAGATCCTTTTAAGTCCTTTATTACCGAAAAAGGCGTTGGTGGTGAAAAGTCTTCTGATCCGCTCCTCAATTTTGATCTCTCCAAATTTTCGCTGACGGGGATTCTTTGGGGGATCGCCAATCCAAAGGCCATTGTCAAAGATGGAGACGGACGTGGACACATTATCTCTCGGGGCACTCGCATCGGTCGCAATCGCGGGACAGTCACTCGAATTTTAAAAGAAGAACTCATTGTCGCAGAAGAATTTAGAGATCCTTTAGGAAAACTCATGGTGAGCGAATATTCCATGAAGCTAGAAAAGGAAAAGAAATCCAAATGAGTTTGGGGAGAGAGTTTATGAAAAAATGGATGTTACTCCTGAATCTGATGGTTGTGAGTGCATTGGTGGCCTCGTGTTCGAGTAAGTCAGAGCCCGCTGGAGAAGAAGCGACAGCGGAAGGGGCAACCAACGTCCTTGTGGTGTCAAATATCTCTCTTGAAGCCAGCGGAGCGGATTCGACATTGAAGATCGAATCCACACAAGAACCTAAATACAATGTGTTCAAACTCCAAGATCCCGAGCGGGTTGTCATTGATTTGATTGATGCCAAACTTGGCGAAGGAGTGGCCTCGAGCCTTGCCGGCCAAAATGGAATTTCTGAAGTCAAAGTCCAAGGACTGGAAGATTCGCTTTCGACTCTTGTTCGCGTCGAGATTTTTTTGACGGGATCGATGAATTATCTGGCCTCAGCCGAAGGCAATGCTTTGAGTGTTCGTCTCATAGGAACATCGAGCGGTGAGACTCCCTCAGAGGAACCCATGGCCGCGCAACAACCCGAAGCTGTTGTGCCCGTGCCAGTGCCTGTTCCGGAAGTCACTCCCGAGGTTCCCGTGCCCGTTCCTGCTCCCGCTGCGGAACCTCAGGCCGCAACCGAAATGCCGGCTCCTGCCGCTGAAGCTGCGCCAGCACCCGAAGCCGCTCCTGCTCCGATCGCAGAAGCAACTCCGGTTGAAACTCCAAAGCTAGAACCCATCGTCGAGGCACCCATGCCTCAGCCCGAAGCAGCAGCTCCTCAAGCACAAGCCGAAGTGGCACCTGCACCCATGCCGATTCCGATGCCCATGCCAGAAGCTAAGCCCGAAGATACGCCCGAACGTGAAAAGCCAAATCTTCCTGCGCCCCG